>Ga0129342_1001418_pt1 | contig 10684 bp, 11 predicted proteins | sample CPBDNA_5_FD_94426 | JGI IMG/M metagenome (GOLD analysis project Ga0129342, IMG submission 94426) | Freshwater to marine salinity gradient microbial communities from Chesapeake Bay, USA - CPBay_Sum_15_0.2_DNA | ecosystem: Environmental > Aquatic > Marine > Coastal | place: USA: Chesapeake Bay...
CTCGGCCAGCGACCGCCGCGCGCTGTTCTGCACCTACAACGCTGCAGCGGAGGGCGACCGTCGGTCGTCCTACTACGAAACCAAGCTGACTCGGTTTGCCGAAGAAACAGCAGGCCCGACAACTCGCGTGAGCCTGATTGGCGACTTTCAGGGAACGGCGCCGTCTGCTCAGCAGATCGCCGCGTACCGGAGCGGCCAACCACATAATTCTCAACCGGAGGAATCATGAGCGCACCTCAGCCTGCCGTACCTTGGCGCCGTATCGCCTGTCCGGAGCAGGTGGCCGATGCAATCATCGACCTCTACCGCCAGATGGGTCAACGGACATACGACGAGGCCATCACGCAAACCTCCCATGCTGCGCAATGTGCCGTACTCGCGATGAAGTCCGGTGCCGCGTCAACCACGATTGTCGCCGCACTTCTGCACGACATCGGGCACCTACTCGAACCAGATGACAGCACCATCCGGCACGAAGAAGATCTACGACACGAGTACCTGGGCGCACGATTCCTCTCGAACTGGTACCCCACAGCTGTCACCGAACCGATTCGGCATCATGTCGCTGCAAAACGGTATCTGTGCGCTGCGGAACCCGCGTACTTCGACGGCCTGTCGCCTGCGTCGCAACATTCATTGAGTCTCCAAGGTGGCCCATTCAGCCCCAATGAGGTGGCCGCATTCGAATCGCATGAAGAGTACGAGACCGCGGTGCTGCTCCGGCGTTGGGACGACGAAGCAAAAGACCCACGCCTCCACTACGGCCACATTGACGACTACCGCGATCTTCTCACTGCAACCGTTCTCCCGCTCCCACGCCGGGGATAAGCCCGATGCATGCGACGCCGAAGTATGTCGCGCTTGCCGATCGGCTCCAACGACGCTGGTCAGCGCTACCTGCCGGTTGCCTGGTGGACAGCGAACACTCCATCGCCGCCGAGTTCGGGGTCAATCGGTTGACCGCTCGGGAAGCGATCAGAGAACTAGAGCGACGACTTATCGTGCGTCGAATTCCTGGACGTGGGACCGTCACGGCTCACCGTATGCCCTATTCGATCGATGGCGACCACACACCTAGTTTCAGGCGGGTTGTCACCGCTGCCGGTTACGTTCCGGGAGTCGTTCGTCACCAACAGCGCTGGGTCGGTGAGGGAGACGAACGGCATCTCCGCATTAGGCGCGTCTTGAGTGTGGACGACCTGATTGCCGCAGTGGTCTTTGACCGCGTGCCAGACCCGATCGGGCAACAGATAACAGGAGTCATCAGCACCGGTGAATCGATCGCTGAGGCTCTGGCCTGCTGTGGCCACACTCCTCGTCGCGACGCGGCAGACATTGAGCTGCGGATCCCACCGCATCCCGTGGCGCGAGATCTCGGATATGGGTACGCACCCGTTCCAGTGTGGCACCTGACATCTCGGACCACCGATACGCGTACGGCATCCGTCATCCACACCTCACAGGCCTGGATGCGCCCCGAAATGTTCGCAGTTCAGGTCCAGTTGCGGTGATCGTTTGGCGATAGTTCGGTCACCCTTCGCGCACACGACCGATACGCGTCACCCGTGATTCACCGGTGGTGATTACAAAGACCGCGTGAACAACACCATTACACCTTCCCCTCGTCGGGGCCGTCGGGCGCTGTTGGCGATCCTGGCCTCGACCGCACTCATTGCTGCCGCCTGTGGTGGCGACGACGACGACGATGCGGCGGATACAACGGCAGTTCCGGCAACGGCAGCTCCGGCACCCGCTCCTGCACCGGCCGAAGATCCTCGTGCTGACTGGCCATCCACATTGACCTTCGCTGCTGTCCCAGCAGAGAACGCACAAGACATCGGTTCCTATGTCACCCCGCAGATCATTGCGGACGAACTCGGCGTTGAGATGGAGTTCGTTCAGGCCGCCGACTACGCCGGCGTGATTGAGGGCATGATCGCCGAGCGCGTCGACATCGGCTCGTTTGGTGGTTTCTCATATGTGATTGCCACCGGCGCTGGCGCCGACATTGATGTTGTGGGTCTGTGGTCATCGGAGACACCCGATGGGTACGGCGACTACCGCTCCTACCTCATCGTTCCGGTCGGTTCCGACATTGCAACGCCAGCCGACCTCGCTGGCAAGCGGGTGTGTTTCGTCGACCCGGGTTCAACCTCTGGCTTCTTGTTCCCATCGGCAGCGCTGCTGGCCGAGGGTCTGGACCCCACGGAGAACTCGACCGATATCGAGGCCATCTTCGCCGGCGGTCACGATGCGTCGGCTATTGCGGTCAACAACGGCGACTGTGATGCCGGTTTTGCGTACGACACGATGGTCACCGAACAGCTCATCGAGTCCGGAGATATCCCCGGTGTGATCGACGGAACCGGCGAAGGCGAAACGGTCAATGAGGCCGATGCCACGCTGGAGATCATCTGGAAGTCGACGCCGATCGCGGCACCTCCGCTCGCCGCGGGCAACTGGCTTCCAGAGTCGATGATCGACGAGATTCGCGAGATCGTCACCACCAAGGTGAACGTCGACTGGGCCGTGGATAACGGCTACTGCGACTCCGTTGATGACTGCCCGCTGTCGGACGGTCCCTTCTGGGGCTATCTCGCTGGCGAGGACTCCTACTTCGACGGTATCCGCGAACTGTGCGAGCTGACCGGCTCATCGAAGTGCGAAGCCTGATCATCACAACTACATGACCTCGTAATTCTCCCCCCAGAGGGTGTGAGCCCGGACGGCCGTGCCGTCCGGGCTCACTGCCTTCACACCCACATCACAGGAAGTGACGACATGGTTACTGACACAGGATCTCGCTCTCCGATTGTTGAAGTGACATCGCTCACAAAGACATTTGACAACGGGCGAGTGCGCGCCCTCGACGACGTGACGCTCTCGGTTCCGGAAGGGCAGATGACCGTCATCATCGGGTTGTCCGGATCCGGAAAATCGACTCTGCTCCGTCACCTCAACGGCATGCATCAGCCGACCTCGGGAGCCGTTCGGATCCTCGGAAGTGATCTCGTTGGTTTGGGATCGAAAGATCTCCGACGGCTACGACGCGATATCGGCTTCGTGTTTCAGTCATTCAACATTGTGGGCCGGCTCAGCTGTCTCGAGAACGTGATGTCAGGCGCCCTTGGCCGCCTACGTGGCCCGCGATATGGGGTGCTCAGTTACCCCCGTTCACTTCGACGTGAAGCGCTCGAGCAACTCGACCGTGTCGGCCTCGGCGATCGAGCATTCCAACGCACCGACACATTGTCGGGAGGTCAACAGCAGCGCGTCGCGATCGCCCGCACACTCATGCAACAACCGCGCATCGTTCTCGCCGACGAACCTGTTGCCTCGCTGGACCCAGAAATCTCGGGCCAGGTAATGGACGTCTTGTTCCGCTCGTGTGTTGAAGACAACATCACCGTGTTGTGCTCCCTGCACCAAGTTGATCTTGCCCTTGGTTGGGCCAACCGACTGATCGGCCTCCGCGATGGTCGCGTTGTGCTCGACACTGCCGTTGACACCGCCTTGGACACCGAGCGGGTCATGGAGGTGTACAAGCGCTTGGATCCGACCGGCGAGAAGGCGACCGAATACGAGAGCCCGGCGGTTCATCAGTGACCATCATCCACGAACCACTCGAGAAAAAAGACGTCCGTGGATCTGACCAACCGACACCCCACCAGGGCTGGTCGGTTAACAGGATCGCACTGTGGGGCATCGTCATCTCATTCATGCTGGTCGCGATCTGGTCGCTGATCGACATCGGTGTCAACCCGCTGACCCTGTTCTTCGAACGGGACGACATCGGCAATCTCCTCCAACGGATGTGGCCCCCGACGATCACCGAATTGTCATCCGTGTGGGACGCCACTCTCGACACGTTTTTCATGGCGTTCGTTGGAACGTTTCTTGGCTTCCTTCTGGCGGTTCCCCTCGGATTCCTCGCCGCAACAAACATGACCCGCTTCGCGCCCCTGCGTGCCATCGCACGTGGTGTCATCGTGTTTACCCGCGCGATTCCCGACCTTGTCTTCGCCCTGATTTTCGTGAGGGTCTACTCGATCGGAGTGCTGCCTGGCGTCTTGGCAATTGGCCTCCATTCCATTGGCATGTTGGGCAAGTTGTTCGCAGATTCCATCGAGCAGATCCAAACCGGACCCCGTGAAGGAGTGCAGGCGACTGGTGCACGCCGCTCCCAAGACATCGCCACCGGTGTCCTCCCGCAGATTGTGCCCAGTTTCATCGCGATCACTTTGTACCGATTGGACATCAACTTTCGATCGTCGACACTCCTCGGCCTCGTCGGTGCAGGAGGTATTGGCCTGCAAATTCGTGCTTATCAGGGTGGCCTGCGGTATCCCGAACTTCTCGGCGTGACGTTGTTGATCATCGCCCTCATCGTCCTGGTCGAAATCGTGTCGACCAGTGTCCGCGCCACCATCCTCGGTCATGACCGCACCAAGGTCGCTCTCTTGACCCGACTGCGCGGCGGTCCGCCAGCCAGCGCCTTTGCCCGCTCCGATTCACCGCCGGCCGAGGCGCCCACCATCAGCACCTCGCTGCGCCCGCCATGGACGCGGGAGCGAGTCACCATGTACTTGTTCGGTCTCGTCACCCTCGTCATGTTGGTGCTGTCGTTCACGATGAGCGATATGTCGCTGGGCGACATGATCACGGGGCTTCCCGAAATCCCCCAGGTTCTGTGGCGACTGGTGCCCACTCAATTTGATTGGTGGCAGTCCGAATTTGCTGATCTCTTGATCGAGACGGTCTTGATGGGGTTTGCAGCGACCTTCCTCGCGCTGATCTTTGCTGTTCCGACCGGTTTCCTTGCCGCCCGCAACGTCGCCCCTGCACGGTGGGTCTACGTGACCGCCCGCACATTCATCTTGGGCGTGCGCGCACTTCCTGACCTGATCGTGGCGGTGATCTTCGTCGCCGCACTCGGTCTTGGGCCCAAGCCCGGTGTACTCGCGCTGGCGATCGGATTGTTTGGCTTTGCCACCAAACTGTTCGCCGATGCGATCGAAGAGGTCCAAGAAGGTCCCCGCGATGGGATCCGGGCGACCGGGGCGTCGCGCCTTCAGGAATCATTCTCCGGCGTTCTTCCCCAGGTCATGCCGTCACTGGTCGGGAACTCGCTCTACTTATTAGACGTATCCATTCGCGGTTCAACCGTGCTCGGCATCGTGGGAGGCGGCGGTATCGGGTTCCCTCTGTTGCAGGGAGCGAAGCTGTTGAAATGGGATCTCCTCGGTGGGTTGCTCATCCTCATCTTCTTGATCGTCTACACCATCGAATTGCTCGCCGGCTGGGTGCGCCGACGAATTATCTAGATCACTTGTCGTGAACGCATCCAATCACCATCTGTCAGAGTTGCTCTCTGAGGCCGCCCATACCGCTTGGCGCGCCTACCGACACGCGATCGGCACGATGTCCGTGCAGTCGCGCCGTTCAACTGTGGGACCCGGTGCAGATGGAACCGAGACCTTCCTTCTCGATGTGCGCGTGGAAGCGCCAGTGCTTGACCTGTTGCACAGACGAGGAGTCAATGTTTTATCCGAGGAGGCAGGGTGGATCGACCGCGGAAGTGCCGTCACCATCGTCATCGATCCAATCGATGGCACCGCGAACGCAGCAGCTGGAGTACCTATCTCCGCCTTCGCTGGCGCGGCAGTTATCGATGATGAGGTCGTGGCGTCACGCGTTCTGTGGTTCGACACGGGGCGAGAGTGGGCTGCCACACGCGGTCTGACATCGACTCAACGAGTGTCGGGGCGCACCCACCTCGACGGATCCAGCGTCTCACTCCTGCGCCCTCGACCCGAGACAGCCGATTCGTGGTACGAAATTGCTCAACGGGCTGGTCGTGTGCGCGTACTTGGTTCATCGGTGCTCGAGGCCGCTCTGGTGGCTGACGACGCGATTGACCTCTTCTGCGATCCGGGTGGCGACGTCCATCGCATCGTTGACATTGCCGCCACAAAATTGATCGTGGAACAGGCCGGAGGGGTTGTGTGCGATGCCGCTGGTCGCCCGTTTCACTTCGAACCAAACCTCACGTTGAGGTGGTCCGGAATCTTCGCCGCGTCGCAAAGTCTTGCCGATGACGTACTGCGCATCATCACGCACTGAGGTCTGTCGGCACGCAGCGTTCAACGGTCAGACGCTCGACACGTCGACCTGAGAGTCCTGACAGAGTGTGATTGCGGGAACGCGAGAGAACCGTGAACCCGAGGCGCTCAAGTGCACCCTGGCGACTCCCTGCAACCGCGTTGATCTCGCCGATCCATGTGTCGAAGCCTGCAGTACGCACAGAGCGATCAACCTCTTGAAGCAGGGCGTGAGCGACTCGGCCCGAGCGAGCACCGCTCACGACGTTCACGTGCGCGTGCGGCACCCGGCCTCGATTACGGGTTCCGCGCATCAGAGCAACCGTGTCAATGGTTCGCAGTTTGTAGAACCGCCGCGTGGGAGCCGACAGTCGTCCGGTGACCCATTGCACCGCAATCGCTGCCGCAAGACACATCGCCTGACGGCGTGCGTGACCTTCCGCGGCTCGCGGATCCAGGCTGATCAGGGCATATCCCGCGACGTTGTCGCCCGTTCGACAAACGACGGCATCGCTATGCGCCGTCATTCGGTAGCACGACAAACAGGCGGCTACGTACTCATCGATGTCGACCCCAGGTACGGGTTGACCCAGCAGCATGGTGTCGGTCATGATGCGGGCGATCTCATCGAAATCGCCGCTCGTGCAGCGATCCACCACCAACGGTTGAGCGGAGGTCGTCACGCTGCGGCCGCGCGCGCAGCCCGTAGTTCGTTGAACACATTGAGCATCAGCGCCGACGATCGTTCCCACGTGTACCGCTCCGCGTGTCGGCGTGCTCGTTGACGTGTTGCGGCACCTGGCCACTGCGAAACGTCAAGAATTGCGCGTGCAAATTCTGCACCAGTGGACTCCGCCACGCGGCCCACACCGTGGCTAACCAGTTCTTTCAGGGCACCACCGCTGGGAACAACGACCGGGGTTCCTGTCGCCAGCGCCTCAAGCGCCGCGAGTCCGAATGTCTCACTCGGCCCAGGAGCAACTGCGACATTGGCAGAGGCAAGAAACGTGGCGACCCTCGTCCGGTCAGGAACATGCCCGTGAAACGTGATTGGTAATCCGACTGCTTCAGTCTCCAGTGCGGTCCGCATCGGACCGTCACCGAGCACATCAAGGTGTACCGCAGCACCCCGACGGACAAGTTCGGCAACTGCCTCAACCAACAAGCCCGGCTGTTTCTCCGGCGACAGGCGCACCACCGCGACAAGGTGAAGCACGCCGTCTCGCTCAGGGCGCGTCACCGGGTGAAAGCAATCAAGGTCAACCCCGAGCGGCACCTGGCGTATCGGAACGTCACCGATGTCACGGAACTCGCTCGCAGCGAAGTCCGACGCAGCGACAACGGCGTCGACTCGCGATGACACGCGGCGATTAAAGCGCCGCACACCCGCAGCAAGTGCCCGATTCGTTCCCATGACACCGGGAATGACCGCATCTAGACGTTCGTGTGAGATGAGGACGACCGGTACCCCGGCCAGCCGTGGAACGCGACACACGCCGAGCAATGTCGTCTTGTCGCTGAGCTCGATCACATCTGGTGGATCGTTGGCCAAAACGTTGCGCACGACGGCACGATCGAGAATCAACCTGTATCCGCCGAGGCGTGGCACCACAGGGGCCTCAATTCGATGCACTCGGCGTTCAGGTGGCCCCTCAACCTCAGTGGTGTCACCTGGGATGACAAGGGTGCACCGGTGGCCAGCAGCCACGTAACGCATCGCAAGCTCATCAAGAGCAACCTTGATTCCACCCGAGCGGGGTCCATGAAAATTCGCAAGCTGGACGATATGCATCAGGCCGCCGCCCCATGTTGCACCGGAACGGCATCGATGGCGCGTCGCCGACGACGCTCGGCAATCAGCTCCGCATAGGTCACTGTCGATGCAACACCCGCAACTTGAATCAACGTGATGGTTTCATGAGCGAGGGCAGCGGTGCTGAGGTCACGTGGATGCAACGCCAGCCGCACATCCCTTCCCGATGTCACGTGACCGATCAGAACACGACGAACCAGGCGCGACCCGACAGAGGTCAGCAACGAATCCGGACGTTGGCACACAGCCGGAACTCTGTGCCGCTCTCCTCCCCTATGGTCGATGATCAATCTGTGCGAGGTGGAGTACTCGAAACCAAGTGCGCCGATGGCGTCGCGAGCCGGGGTCGACGCCAGCCATCCGGGGGGTGTGAACCCGACCGGGTGAAAACCGGCGTCTCTCATCGCGCCGAGACCCGCAACGAGCCGTTGGCGTGAGGACGCGCGATCAAGGGTGGCGAACTCGGCGCAACCGCGCGCAATAACCCGTGCGGCTATCCCACCCATTCCAATCACACCGTTGTCTGGCGCAGTATGACTCCAGCCATGCATCGAGATTTCGTGTCCCTCTTGTTGGCAATGGTCCAACCAACGACAGAACGGAGAGCCGGGAACCATCGACTCTCCGCCCCAGGGGCCCGGCACAACCAGCAGGGTTGCCCTAATGCCGTGACGCTGCACGTGGTTCACCAGTTCTCGGGACACCGCAAAGGTGCACGGCGCAACATCATGAATTGAAACGACGACGTTGGCACTCATGCTGCTCGACGGCTTCGACGGCTACGGGTCACCTGGGTCTCAGCGACCGTTGTGTACGTCGCAACGAGTTGTTCGAGGATGACCGACCACGGTCGCTGTTCAGCATCGGCACGCGCTTGGGCGCCAAGTGCACGGCGGGCAACCGGGTCCTGAGCGAGTTCGAGTACTGCGCCGGCCAGTGTCTCTGGAACCTCGGGGGACCAGAAGTATCCATTTGCTCCGTGACGTATCAGTTCAAGCGGCCCCCCAGCGCTTGGGCCGACCACCGGCACACCTGATGCCATTGCTTCTTGCACTGCCTGGCAGAACGTCTCATCGATTCCCGGATGCACGAATACATCGAACGACGCATATAGGCGCGCGAGTTCTTCACCATGCTGAAACCCGAGGAACCGAGCTCGCGGCATCCTGCGTTCAAGGGCCCGCCTCTCTGGACCATCTCCAACCACGACCACGTTGAGATCGTCACGCTGAGCGAGATTCTCGAGGCGTTCCACTTGCTTTTCTCGGGCCAGTCGTCCCACGAATCCAACGATTGGTAGGCCGTTGGGCGACAGGAAACGCCGAAGTTCAGCGCTACGACGAGAGGGGCTGAACAAGTCGAGATCGACGCCACGCGGCCACACCTCGACGCGCTGACAACCTCGTGTTGTCAGCGACCATGCCGATATCCGACTCGGGGCAAGGGTCACGTCGGCCAAGTTGTGCACGCGTGCGAGATACGACCAGATGGGCTCGGCCGCTCGGCCAAGACCATGACGTTTTGCGAAGCCGGCAAGGTCGGTTTGGAACACAGCGACGCTGGGAATTCCATGCCGCTGAGCACAGCGCAGTGCAGCAGCTCCGAGAATCACCGGAGCAGCAACATGGATGACGTCGGGTCGAATCTCGCGCATCAGCGACGCCAAACGGTATGCGCCGACGGTGACGCGCACATCGTCATAGCGAGGGAGGGCAACCGAACGCACGCGAATGACCGGAACCCCATACACCTCAGCGGGGCCTGGTTCCGGCGCAATAACCACGGGCCGATGGCCTGATGCGACAAGGTGTTGCACCACCCTTAACACCGAATTGGTCACTCCGTTCACCGACGGGAGGAACGAGTCGGTGACAATTGCAATCGTCATCGGCCCGTCACTGTCGCTCTTTGGGCTGAGCACGCGAGCATGTTCGGCAACAAAAGTGAACGCCGTCCGCGATCTGCGTAAACCTCGCGTGATTCCTCAGCAACAAACGCCTGACATGTGCTCGGATTGGACGACGTCGGACCAACTGCCGTTGTGGCACGCTGACGTCATGGATGACCGCACCGCCATCATCGACCTTGCCATCGCCTACACATGGGCCCTCGATTCCCGCAACATCGATGGCCTTGACGAGGTCTTCACCCCCGATGCCACGGGCATGCTTCATGGCGTGGCCTGCGAGGGCCGCGATGCGATCAAAGAACGCATCGGTGGAGCGATTATGCGTTTCGATGCCACCCAGCATCTCGTCGGCAATCATCAGGTCAGCGTCGATGGTGATGAGGGAACGCACCGCTGCCAACTGCAGGGCCAACACGTGCTCACAGGCACCGAGGGTGGCGACACCTTCATCGTTGGCGGCTATTACGAAGATCGGGTGGTGCGCACCGCCGACGGATGGCGCATCGCGCATCGTCTGATGCAACAGACCTGGACCTCGGGCAACCCTGCAGTGGTGCGTCGATGATCTGCACGGCCGTTATCGACTGCAGGGCACCAGGACACGGCCGGTAACGTCGCCTCGAGATCGCTGCGCTGCCGCGGCACCCCGCTACCCACCACAACGGAGCATTCAATGATCCCCACCTCCACCCGCATCGTCACCCTGCAGGCCCGACCCGAACCCGGAGGCGACCCGAGCCCGGACATGTTCGCTGTGGAGGAGCGCGATCTTCCCACACCGGGTGATGGTGAGATCGTGCTGCGCAATATCGCGATGAGCGTTGACCCATCGATGCGTGGACGTCTTGATCTTGGAGAGAA
>Ga0129342_1001420_pt1 | contig 10676 bp, 7 predicted proteins | sample CPBDNA_5_FD_94426 | JGI IMG/M metagenome (GOLD analysis project Ga0129342, IMG submission 94426) | Freshwater to marine salinity gradient microbial communities from Chesapeake Bay, USA - CPBay_Sum_15_0.2_DNA | ecosystem: Environmental > Aquatic > Marine > Coastal | place: USA: Chesapeake Bay...
CATCATCCCATACAAGTTCTTTAGTGTATGGTAAAGTTTTATTGGAACCTTTCACGTTTCTGACGAAGTTTTCTATTGGTAATAGAATAGCAGTGTCCCATTCGGCAGATGCTAGGTCCAACATGAACCCATCAACTTGTTCAATTAAATATTTATGGAAACATAGGCGAGGAATGTCAACTCTCCCTTCTAATAATCTTTGCACTACCATCACTCGTTTCTTTGGTGACATGTAGTGTAGGTTTGCCCCCCAAAATTCTGTTGGATTTGCCTTGATAACATAGACAAGTGGAAATGTATCATAGTATGGAAGATGTCTCATCTTCGCTTTGTATTCAAACATATAGAGGTGACCAGATACTGCATATCTTCTGATGAGATTTTCATCTGCTTCTTCTTCGTTTCCTCTGTTATCTACTTCTTCTTCTCTTATGATTTTTGAGGGATCAGTTTTGTATTTCTCCGATGCTTTCTTTACTGCATTTTTATACCAAGAGAATGATTGTGGTTTACCCCCAGTCATTTCTGTTATGTTCTCAAACAGAGTTGTGTATCCAGTGTTCTCTTTTGTAGAGTTACGCTGGATGGTTGCAAATCCTTGTGCCATTGGTCTATACTCCTAAGTGGTCTTCGGTGAGTATCAAGAAATTCATCTGCCTATCTTCACAGAAATCTTGAGCAGCATCCCACTTAGCACGGTTTTTCATGAATGTTAGGGCGGCTCTCTTGTAGGCAGCAGTCCGTTTGTTTTTATCATTCGGTGGTTGTGTTTGTTTTTTGGGTTTTACTTCAATAATGTACTTCGTTATTGTTCCATTCTTCTCACGAACTTTTATATAAAAGTCTGGAAAGTAACGATGCACCCTGCCGTCAGTTGGACAGCGATATGGTATAATAACTTCTTCACTACCCCATTCTAAAATTGCGGGATTATTGTCACAGAACACCATGAACTTCCGTTCCCATAGCGATCTATAAATCACGCGACTCGGGTTGCCACGATACTTACCAGGATTGACTGGTTTATACAGTCCCGAATATGCCATATATAATATAGGTTCCCACGATTGTATTTAGAGTGGCAGTTACAAAGATTAGCGAATTCATGTCTAAGGTGGGTAGACAGGGGGGAATGTCCCTGACTACTGGATTTGACGTTGAATTTGACTTTGGTGGCAACTCAAAATCATGGTCCAATTTTTATACTGATGACAACAAAGACATTGTGACGATGTTGTGTGATGAAGCACAGTTGCCAAACGTACAATCTTCTGTTGGATCAATCACTGGTAGATATCTCGGTGAGGGTGCAATTTACTACCCACACACAAGACTTTACACTGATGTGAGTTTAGGTTTCTTAATGGACGCTGATCTCATCCCACTTAAGTTCTTCACCGCGTGGTATGATTACATTTTTGGGGAAGGAGATCAAAAAACTCACAATGGATCAATATCTGGGGCAAGAAGTGCTGCAGCGAGAACCACCAGTCGTGTTAATAGATTGAAGTATCCATACACATATACTTCAACTACTAGAATTATCAAGACGGAACCAAATTCCATTTCATCTAATGATAGAGCTCCTATTGTATACACATTAGAAAATTGTTATCCATATTCTATTGATGCTGTGCCGTTGTCTTACGGAACCTCTCAAGTTGCTAGAGTTAATGTAAACTTCTACTACACTAGACACACGATTTCATACGGAACATCTAGTAATGTTCGTTGATTTCAAAATTTACTTTTCAATTCCATAAAACTGGGAAAATTTTTTCCGCCAATTTTTGGGTTAAAAAGTCGCACTAAATAAATACACGACCTGAGGTACATATTATGGCTTTGCCAAAACTTGGTTATCCGACTTATGAACTTGAATTGCCATCAACTGGAAAAACTATCAAATATCGCCCATTCTTAGTAAAAGAGGAAAAGGTTCTTTTACTTGCAATGGAGTCACAAGACGAAAAACAAATTATTGGCGCAGTCAAGGATTTGATCAAAAATTGCGTTATTTCAAGAATTAAGGTAGAGTCACTTCCTAGCTTTGATTTGGAATATATCTTTCTGAAGATCAGAGCAGCATCTATTGGAGAGACGATTACTTTGAATGTGACGTGTCTAGACGACAATGAGACACAAGTTGAAGCAACTATCAATATTAATGAAGTTGAAGTAAAGAAAGAAAAGGACCATGACTCCAAAATCATGTTTGAAGATGAATTTGGGATTGTGATGGGATATCCAAGTATGCAGCAATTTGTTGAAAGAGAGTTTCTGCAGAAAGAAATGCGAACAGAAGAAGTTTATGATTTCATTGCAGATTCTATTGAGCAGATTTTTCAGGGAGAAGATGTATACGATTCAACTACAACCAGTAAAAAGGAATTTCGTGAATTTGTAGAAAGTCTAACTACAAAGCAATTTGAGAAGATTCAGCAGTTTTATGCTACATCACCCAAACTCAGTCACACTTTTAAAGTAACAAATCCGAAAACTGGAGTTGAATCTGATTATACCATTGAGGGACTACAGAATTTTTTCGCATAGCACTCTTCCAAAATAGTTTGGAGGGGTATTATAGGATGAATTTTGCCTTGATGCAGTACCATAAATATTCTTTGACTGAGATTGAAAATTGGTTGCCTTGGGAGAGAGAAGTTTATACTACTTTCTTGATGCAATACCTTGAAGAGGTCAAACAAAAACAAGAAGCAGCAAAGAATAAAAAGTAGTGGCAAATTATTCTCAGACATTTAGTGGCGATTTTACCAGCTATGTTGCTGGTAAAGTTTTTGATGCTGCTAACATGGCAAAGGGAGAAGCAGCCAGAAGACAAGAAGAAGGAATCAATAAAGCAAAACCAGGATCTCTGTTTGCTCGCGCATTACAACATCAATTTGGCGGGGACCTTTATAATAGGACTCTTGGAACATTTGATCCTAGAAAGAAACATGGAGAAAGTGATAGAAACTCATCAAAAGAAGCGAGATTTACAGCACAGTTCCCAGAAGCAGAAAAAAAGGATGATACTCCAGCGGCGTCAAAAAGTAGAAAAAAGGTAATTGATGCAACTAGGCAACTTTTTACTGATGATGATGCGATCCCAGTAAAAGACAAAGATCTTAGACAGCAAATTTCGCGTATATTTGGTGCTGGTGTTGATGCTCGTCTAGTTGCGGCAGAAGCAAAGATTTCTAGGATGAATGCGAGTGTGATGGGAATTCACACTTCATTGAAAGACACTCAGCAACTTGTTTTAGATCAGAATGAGTTATTGCTGAGTAAGTTTGATCAAATTTTAGAGATTTTTGGCAAACAGGGAGAATTTCAGAAAAAATTAGCAGATAAGTCAGAAGCTGATGCTAAAAAACGAGCAAGTCAAGATTTAAATTCAACTACAAGTTATCTACGTGGAGAAGATGCTGGTGGGGGGAACTCTTATAATCCAAGAATTCACTCGTACTTTAAAGGTAGAGTATTAAGGCAGTTATACAGAAGAACTCCAAGGCAGTTAAGAAACCTTAGAAGAGGTGTTCGCAATTTACAGCGAATGCCAGGTAGAGCAGTAAACAGAATTACTTCTGCTGCTACTACTAGGATGACACGCGCTCTTCCACCAAGAGCTACAAATTTTGCTAAGAATATTAGCACAGCAAGACGTGCGTTTAATACTTCAAAAGGACTTAGTAGTCTTAGATCTGGGGGCAAAAATGTACCTGGATTAAAACAGGCACTTGCTGCATGGGAATATGGAGATAGAAAATCAGCAGGACAGTCGGATTTGCAAGCTGCTGCTGGCGTTGGTGGTGGACTAGCAGGCGCTGCAGCGGGTGCGGCTATTGGTACACTGTTGTTCCCTGGTGTTGGAACTGCAGCTGGATTCCTTATCGGTGCTGCTTTTAGTGCTGCTGGTGGATATGTTGGTTCCAAAATAGCAGATAGTGTGACTGGCGCTGAGGATGCCAGAGGTGGTGAATATGAGACTGGTGGATCTTACAGCAGAAAAAATGGTAGCAATCCAAATGTCAGACTCAGTTCTTCTAGCACACTCAGACAAACTGGATCTGCTTTAGTTTCTTCTGCTATTGCCCTTGGAGATTCTGCTGGTTATGGATCTGAGATTAGAAGGGAGGCACTTAAACTGGGGTTAGATTATGAGATTAGACGAGTAAATTACGATAGTAGTATAAGCAAGACTGGTGGAGGTGGATACAGAGACAATAAAATTTTGACAGCACTTGCAAGTCCTCTTCGTGGATTGTTTGGTAGAGATAGAAAGGGAAGTGGAGACGGAAATAACAGACGTTCTCCAGATGGGAATGGTGAATATACAGGTCTTACAGGAAAAGCATCGGAATATTATGCATATTTGAGAGAAAAGGGTCTTTCTCCAAATCATGCAATGGGAATTGTCATCAATGCAGAGAGAGAAACTGGATTTAATCACGCTGATCAACATACGGACACAAACGGACTCACAGTTGGTGGAGTTTTACAGTGGAATGGACCTAGATTTGATGCAATGGTCAGAGCCGTTCCTGACTGGAAAACAAATTGGAAAGCACAAGTAGATTACATTTGGAATGAACCAAGTAATCTTTCTGGATATACTATGGATCAATATAAAGCAGAAACGTTTGGTAGTGCATTAGATGCTGCAAATCATTGGATGCGAAAGTGGGAAAGACCAGAAAATCCTTCTCATGATGAAGAGAAACACTCTACAATTTACAACAGATATGTTTCCAGTGGATTGAAGCAAAATCAATCTGGAGAGTTCAATTTTTATGGTAATTTTTCTCCACCAACAGGTGACGCAAGAATTACGTTAACGGGTGGTCAAGGAATTGATGAAAGCGGTGAACCTGGGATAGATTTTAGTGCTGGTGACTATAAAAATAATTATGCTGTTTTTCCTGGTACTGTAATTGGATCAAGACATACTTCTGGATATGGTTGGGACGTTGTAATTAGATCAAATGATCCAAATAATCCTGGGAAACAGTTTGATGCTTTGTATGCTCACTTCCCAAACAAAGAGTCAATTGAAGTAAGTGCTGGAGATACAGTTTCAGCTGGAACACACTTGGGTCCAGTTGGATGGGATGAAGAAAAAGGCAAGGCATATCCAGAAGCTGGAAATATGACTGGATGGCATACTAGTTTGGATTTCTTCCCTCCTGGTGGTCCATATACAAAAGATAATCCATATGTTCATTGGAGACAATTGGCAGATGGCATGATTTCTGCTGCTCGTGGTGCAGCACCACCAGCAAACAAACCAGGATTAAGACCAGTTGCACCTACACTCACAAAAGCAGATTTTACTAATCCTCTTTACTTTGATTATTTTAAAGCAGGTGGTGGAAATAAGGCAGTTCAGGAGGGAACACCTTTAAATGATATCATTGAAAGAGGTAGGAAATGGTCTGGGAACAAATTAAAACAAAATGGTGGTACTGGTGGTACTGGTGGTCCTGGAAATACTAAAACACCAAAAATTTCTGAAAGGGATTATTGGGCAACTCTTGCTGTTGCTTCCCTTGAGGACAGCGATCCCCAAGGAAGAGCTGATGTCGCTCAGGCGTTGTACAATAGATTAGCAGGAGCAAGAGCTGGTAGTAACTATTACCAACAGTCAAATACTTTATACGATCATATTATTGCTAAAAAACAATTTGAACCAACGTTCAAGAACAGAGGTGATTGGATTGCAATTAAAAATGAAGCAACGGCAATTACTGCCATTGTTAATGCTAGAAGAGCCCATGGAGAAATAATATCCAGATCTATTGCCAGACAGATGTTGCAAGATACTCTGAAAGCACTAAGAAGTGGAAGACTGCAGCAAAATGCAATGTCTCATGTTCGTGGAAGAACGTATTTCTTGGGCGAATCTGAACATGGAAATATGGGATCTGGAGATGTACTGAGAAATTCTAAAGATAACTTCTTTTCTATGTGGTATGATGAAAATAATGCTTACGGAAGGAATGGAATTCCTGACGCAGCACCAATCCCAGATAGATTTTTACCAGCAGTCACGGAAGGAATATTTGCTGATAAAGTAAGACCTGCTGGACCAAAAGGTTTAATTGAGTCTATTAAAGATGATAGCGGGCTTTCTAGATTTATTCCTCCAGCTCTGAGAAATATGCTTCCTGGTGAACTTAATAGAAGGAGTTCTCTTATGGAAGATATGGAAGATGCTGGTGGAATTAGAACTCAATTCGTTATAATTAATAATAATGTGGTTGCATCTGCCGACCAGTCAAATGATATTATCTTACCCTCTACTGGTGGGGCAGACATGAATCAACTTTACCGAATGGCATCTCTAGGAGCATAATAAATGGCAAGCTATTCCGCAACTTTTAGTGGGGATCTTACCTCGTACATTGCTGGTAAGGTCTTTGATGCTGCCAATATGGCAAAGGCAGAAAAACAGCGTGCCAATGAAGAAGCAGCACGCTACGGTGTAGAACCAGATACAAAGCGTGGTGAATTTTTTGGTAGAGCACTACAGAGTCAGTTTGGTGGCGACCTTTATAGTAGAACACTTGGTATTTTTGATCCAAGAAAACAACATGCCGAGACAGACAGAGGATCTTCTCGTGAAGCACGATACTCTGCTCAATTTAGATACCCAGATAGACTTGCCAAGGGACAATCAACACCATTTGCATCTCCACTACCTAGCGATTATTACAATCGTGGACAAAGTAGTTCAATTAGTTCTGCAGCATCTGCAAGAAGAGCTGGACAAGCATTCCCTAACGTTGCTGTAGGAGCGCCGTTATCCAGTCAGGCGCAACCAAAAACACCAGCAATGACGGCAACCACCACGCCAGAAGCAATGTTTGGTGGCAAAGATGAGTCCGTTAAAGTAAAAGATCCTAAACTGGGAGTATTTTTAGCAGCGGTTGCTGAGTCAATTAACTCTAGTATCAATAGCATTAACAGTAAACTAGATGAAACTGAAGAGGGAGTAATTCAGGCAAAAGAAGGAATTGCGGGCACAGTAAAACAACTTGAATATAATGCAGATAGTCTTGAGACTAGATTGGATGCTATTATTGATGTTCTTCGCCAACAGATGCAGCAGGCGAAGAAACAGACTGATAAAGATGAGATCAAACAAAAAGCACAGGACATAAAAGACCAGTCTGATCTTGCAAGCACTTTTAGTTATACTCCTGTGGGTGGAGACTCAAATCAGACAAGAATGCAGAATCAAATGCAAGATGCCTATGAGCAACAAGCTCAATGGCGTCAGCAGATGCTGCAAAACCGCGAACCAGATGCACAAGCAGAAACTGGAATGAATGCTAAGGTTTCTGGTCCAGATGAAGGATACGATGTTAAACTTAGGTTGCACGGTGATGAACAAGTTAACATCACACCTATTGACAACAACTACACTCAGGGTCAACCTAGTGCCATGGATGGCAAGGTTAGACAAAAACCATTTGACATTGCTCCAATTTCAAAACTGACTCCAATGCTATCAAATGCAGCATCTGGAATTACTTCTGACAAAGGATCCTCCAACTCCACTGAAGATGAGATGGAGAATCTAGTAGCTGCTGGAGAGTTGATGCCAAAAGCATCAGCAATTGTCACTCTTGGTTTGCTGCAGCAATCTCTTGGAGACATGGGAACTTTGGCAGGACCAGTTTCTCCAATGTTGAAAGAAGTTGGCAAACCAATTGCCGATAGAGTTGGTGTTCCAAATACAATTACAGACAAAGTGATCAAGCAGGCAGAGTCAAAATCTGCAGAAAATACAAGAAGGAAAATAAACGTTGAATCTGGAGGAAGAACATCTTCAATGATGGGAGATGATTCTGGTAGCAGTAGCAGCAGTGGTGGTGGTGGTAAAAAGTGGTGGAAACCATGGACGTGGTTTAGAAATGATGACAAGAGTGGTGATGAAAGAGGTCAAGGTGGTCCTGGCACTACTTACAATAGAATAAGTGGTGGATCTGGTGGTCCTGGTGCTACTTATAATAGAATGGGAGGGACTGGAGGACCATTCAGTTGGTTGCCTGGCACTGGTAGAGTCATGGCACCCAGCGGATCTCAATATGATTCTAGGGGAGGAACAGTACAGAAATTCTTTGGGATGACAGTCCCTGGTTCTTATCAGAGAACTGGATACAAACAAGAAGATATTGATAGATTTAACAGAACAAGTCAGACACAGTATCTTGAGCAATACAATGCTCAACCATTGTCTCCTAGTCCAGAACTTGAGGCAATGTACAGTAAGTATGGAATACAATACACCGATCCTGCACATAGAGTTCGCAACAGAACAAAACCAAATCCAAATGTGACTCCACAGCAAGGTGCTATTACTGGTGCAAATAATACAAGATTGAATCAAGCAATTCTTGATGCTCAACAAATTGGTGATAGGACTGGTACTCGCGCTCTAATGGATACTACTGCAAAATTTGCCAGAGATAAGCAGAGTTATGCAGACAAGCTTAGAGAGGCAATGCGTCAAGCTGGAATGAGCGGTGCCGATCAAAATATAAACATCTATGGCAAACCCATGGGTGATCAGTCCAGTTTAGGATCTCCATCTGAAAGAATGAATAATATTGCGATGCTTGACTATTCTTCCAAGCAACAGGCATTGTCTAGAATGGAAAGTAGGTCTAGCGATCCTGCCCCAATCGTCCTAAATAATGTACAAAGCATGAGCACACAGTCAGATGATGTACCAATCAGACCAATTTCTACTGTTGGTAGTCACGGTCTGACTGATTTTTATCCATCTGTGGTGTAATCAATGGCTGACGAAATTCAAAATAAACCGTATGCGTCTAGTTTCCAGACAAAAAAGATTGCACTCTACAAGGTAGGAGAGGAGTCTGGAACCCCATATGCAAACCTTCTTGGAATGGTTGCAGTATTTAAATATTATGAGGACGTTTTTCTACCAACGTATGGTGCTACGATGGTAGTCACGGACAACAGCAAAAATTTAATTTCTTCAATGCCACTTCAGGGATTTGAATTGGTTGTTGTTGAAGTTGAGGATGCTCTGAATAACACATACGAGTATAGATTTCGCGTGTGGACCGTTGCCAATAGAATGAATAAAGAACGAAGACAGGTGTACACACTTGGACTGGTATCTGAGGAAGCACTGATTAACGAGGGAGTCCGTGTCAATACAATCATTCAGGGAAATGTTGCAGAGCAAGTTCAAAAACTACTGAAAGAAAAATTGAACGCCACCGATGTTCAGATTGAAAAGTCTGCCAACTCAGTAAAACTTCTTCCCACCAAGAAAACACCATTCGCGGTTATAAGATCTCTGCAACTAAAAACTATTCCAGAAAATGTAAAACCAAAGAGTAAAACGAGTGCATCTTCTTCTGCATCTAGTAAACCATCTATCACGGTCAATACTGATGTAGGAAATGGAGCACAGAAAGCATCTGGAACAGCAGGATATTTGTTTTTTAGAACAAGAAAGGGATTTGTATTCAAGTCAATGGATGCTTTAGCATCATCTGATACTAAAGCAGGCGGATCTGCGGTTGTTAACGCAGCAAACCCATTTATCATGGCATATGGTAAAGATAACACGGAGTCTTTATATAAGATTCAAGAGGTTGTTTTTAATTCTGAAATCAACATGATGAAGAAGTTGAGGGAAGGTGTTTTCTCTTCTATCGTTTGCTATTTCAACATAAATACTGGCAAGTATAGCGAATACGTGTATTCTCTTGCTGATGTTTGGAAAGACATGGTTCACATGGGCAGCCAAACAAATTTACCAGGAGGTCAAGCAAAACTAGGTGAATATCCATCCAGAGTAATGTCTACTGTTGTTAATCATGAAAACTGGTACGTTGGTACTGGTGTAGCATCAAATGATAGTGATGATCAGGGAGAAGAATCATCAGATAACGAATTCCCTGATTGGCAAAAAGAATATCTTTCACAAGGTATTTCTAGAATCGGAATCATGTTCAATCAAGAATTAACAATATCTTTAACTGGGCATCTAGAACTATGTGCTGGAGATAAAGTAGAAATCAGAATTCCAAACCAAGTAGATGATGAAAAAAGAAAGGATGAAGTTTGGGATCCAGAACATAGTGGAACATATCTGATTAAAAAATTGAACCATCAATTTGACATTCAGAATCAAACCGTTTATACTGTGCTTGACCTAATGAGAGATTCTTACGGAATTGCTGAAAAAGAAAGTAAAGTTGGAACATAGGAGGTAAAACATGGATTCCATTGAGCAGCATATTGAAGCAGATAAAGAAGAACTGCAGAACCCACAAATTTCTGCACAACGCCGCCGTCACATTGAGGGCGAGCTAGAAGAATTAGAAGCATATGCAGAGAAGCATAAGGAAGAGATTGAAGCTGGAGATCATCACGATCCAAATCCATTAGAACTTTTCTGCGACACTCATCCTGGTGCATCTGAGTGCAAAATTTACGAGGATTAATTTATGGATGCGTTGAGTAATTTATACCCAACGGTTCAGATTGGATCCGATGGATTCCAATGGTGGATTGGGCAAATTGAATCTGAAAGAAAGAAAGATAGAAAAGGATCTGGTAGATACAAGGTAAGAATTGTTGGACTACATCCACAGTCATGTGATGCTGTAAGTTCTGATGATTTGCCA
>Ga0129342_1001421_pt1 | contig 10675 bp, 10 predicted proteins | sample CPBDNA_5_FD_94426 | JGI IMG/M metagenome (GOLD analysis project Ga0129342, IMG submission 94426) | Freshwater to marine salinity gradient microbial communities from Chesapeake Bay, USA - CPBay_Sum_15_0.2_DNA | ecosystem: Environmental > Aquatic > Marine > Coastal | place: USA: Chesapeake Bay...
ATTGTTTGCTGCATCTGTGAATAATAAATTATTTTCCCCACTACCTTCTACTCTAAAATTAATATCATGCCCATCTGTGTTTACGACAGCTTCAGAAGTACTGTCGAAAAAGAAATACCTGCCCATATCGGAGTCATCATATCCACCAAATGGAATGCTGCCTCTTTTTATAATTTTAAGATCAATAGATGAATTTGTAAAATGACCAACTCCAGAAGAATAAATAATTACTTCGTTATGATTAACAGGAGCATTCAAAGTAACATCATAAAGATCATTTATGCCAGATGCATCGAAAGCGTTTTGGGCTATGCCAGATATTGTGATGAGGTCTGTTCTCAAAAAACCCGATGCGTCTAAAGCATCTTGGGCTATGCCAGACACATTGGTTAAGTCTGTTCTAAGATAGCCAGAGGCGTCTAAAGCATCTTGGGCTATTCCAGATATTGTGGTTAAGTCTGTTCTCAGAAAACCGGACGCATCGAGGGCGTTTTGAGCTATACCAGATACAGTTGTTAAATCTGTTCTCAGAAAGCCCGATGCATCGAAGGCGTCTTGAGATATACCAGATATTGTAGTCAGGTCTGCTGTAAGAGTTCCAGAAACATCTGAAATATCAAAAAGATTATTAGAAATTTGAGTTTGTAGGTAACCAGATACCTCTTCAACATATGGAACATCATCAAGAGTTATAAGTCTAAAATTAGGAGTTGCTGGAGAACAGGGAGGCGCACAACCACTTGCAGGGCCAGCAAAAAATAAACCAGCAGTTTGCTCTTTAAAATAAATTTGTTGATTAACTACACCGCTTAAACCTAAAACGCTCTGAGAACCAGCGCCAAGAATTTCATTCTTCACAAAGTGTTGAAACTGAATACCTCCGCTGTAAGCAGCTTCATCGCCATTGCCGGAGGGAAAATGAATACCAGTTGGTCCAACATGATAACCAGAAGCTCTAATCATAGATTGATCAGAACCATCACCACCAACATCTATAGCGTAAGAAGGATTAGTGCTTCTAATACCAACACGTTTATTATCTTTGTCAAAAACTAAGCCGCTATCATAATCAAGTATATTATTGCAGTTCCAAAAAGCGATACCACTTTTCTGCGGAAGTGTAATACCTCCAACTCCAGACCCAATGCTAACTGAATGAGTTGCTGGATATGTAACAAATATTTCTTTTGTACCAGCTGCGAAATCAATGATAGAATTATCAGAAGCGGAGCTATAGAATACATTTCTTTGTATCGTTGGTATAACCCCGCTATTAAATATGCCAGAACCAATTTCAAAATTAGTTCCATCATTAATGCAGTAAAATAACACATCTTGATCTACATATACATCAGCAAAATCTTTAAACCCAGCAACAGAGCTACTAAGTTCAAAGTTTCCAGTACCAATTGATGTGCTTTTTTGTTTTACTCTATCAAATAATTTAATATCGCAGTTTGACATTTATTAGCTCACCCCAAGGTCATCGATAATTGTAATATTCGTTCCGCTTGTTGATGTTGTGCCAGTTCCATTGCCATAAACTACTAATGTATTTACAGCTGAATTTACGTATTGGTCTGATGTATTAATGACTAAGTAAGTCATGCCACGTAAAGTTGGTGCATCATTACCACTAGTAGTTACCATGCCGACAGTATTGATGGAGAAATCTTCAGCAGAATCACCATCTCCGCGACCATTACTATTACCAACTGGTACATAATAATTATCTGAAAAAGTACCACTAGGAAATGTGATTTGAAATTTTCCGGGTGATGTTCTTCTTAATGTATGGATATTGAATGCTGACTGAACAGTTATTCCGCTGCCAGAAACACCGTCACTTGCAGTCCATCTCATCCAAGCTCTTGCTGCACCTTTGGCACTATCCATAGTTGATGAATCACGATCAAATCTGACAGTAGTTGGCTTATTAGATAGATTACCGATCTTAATAAGTCCGTTATCATCATCAAACTTAATACCTTGGTTAGTAGTACCGCTTTCACTAACCCAACCTTCTAGACCCATATTACCAGTAATGCTTCTTGATCCATCAGTATGAACATACTGGGTATGTGGATCGCCAGTAGTTAAACCGGCTAAACCGCTATGCTCAATACTACCAAGACCGGGAAAATAACTTGTTTGAGTGCCATCTGGAAAAACAACGCCACTTGTAACTGTTAGAAGACCACAACCTTCGCTGCCGTCACCAACTGTTATATTACAAGAAAATGGGTTTGAATCATTGATGCCGCTTTGTACAATTGGCACAATAGAATCAACAATGTCATACATGTTTTGTCTTACATCTCTTGCGGAGATATTGCCAGCATTATTATCTGCAAGATCAGTATTAATGCTAGTTTTTAAATCAGTTTCGCTTTTTTCAGCCATTAAAAGTCCTCCTAATATCTAAAATAATTACCTCGATGATCGTAATCACTATGCGTCCTACTAACAAAGTCACTACCGGGACTGTAAGGACCAAGTATTGATGTGCCAGCAATACTACTGCCAGCCTGATAGTCTATGACGGCTTGTTCATATTTTTCACATAAATCTTTGTATAAGATAACCAAAGTGTTGGAAACTCCTCGCAGATCTATAGCAGATGGTCCATCTTTAATTGAAATAGCATTTGTGGATTCAGATCTAACTTCACTGCCAACAATTATACAGGCTGCTTTTAATACAGCCAAAGTCACAAAGTCATAATCTTTTGTATCTGAATCTGTTGGGTCTGGGTCAAGTTGACAACTTTCGACATTAATATCATAAACATTGGCAAAATCCATCGTTGGTGCTATCAGCTGGGCAGCAACCAATAATGTAGTTTCTAATCTTCTGTTAGAGAATTTGTAATCAGCAGGATCTACATCGTTAATGATATAACGAAGCATCGTCGTCATTTGACCTTCCCATGCCATATTTCACCTATACATTGCAGTGTACTTGAAAATTGTAAATAGTTGTATAATACGTGCTACTAGATAATGAAACTCTACCTTGTAGTTTGTAGTTGCCAGCAGCATTTAAATCTCCGCTAGCTATATCATAATACATTTTACCGTCAGTTCCATCTGTATAAAGATTGCCAGATCTAGCAATAAGGCTATCGTCTGGCTTTCTAATGTATATATTAAGAGATTCTGCACTAGAGATATCTACAACTGTAGAATCTTCTTTAACTGTAATTAAAAATCTAGTACCAACATCGTTTACATGTATTTCACTAGCCATAACTATCTCTCTAATGTAATTTCTACGGTTCTTATGATATTAAGTGTAATTTCTACTGTATTCATAATACTAATGATTTATCTCTTTCGATGTATAATTCTATACTAATTACTCGCTCTATATTAAGAGATATATCTTCATCCTGTAAAATGTCTAGGGTTATCTCTGGTTGGATTCCATTAAGTTGTTTTGTGTTCGAATAACTAAGGGGCAAAAAGCTTAAACCAAACATTATAACTGTGGATCTCTAATATCAGGGTTAATATTAAGCGATTCTTGTATTGCTTTAATTGCTTTGTCTGTTTCGTATTTAACTACATGCTCGCGTAAAAACTGCCTAACCATTCTATTGGCGAATACATCTTTTGTTTCTGGATTGGCTATATTATGCATTGGGTCATTTGGATCGCTAATTGTTTCTTGCCATCCATAATTAACGCAAAGTGATTCTATAACGCGAGATACGTCATTGTCTGCAATTTCTATTGAAAAAATGGCCATATTTTCTCTATCCCTTTCTCTAGTTAATTATACACGGTTTTTGACTACCAAGATGATAACTGCGCCCTCTTCCATGTGTTTGTGGCAACGCAAATATAAATATATCCAGAATCCCAAACAATGTCACCAGCATTTCCAGTATCTATAGCAGAAGATGGTGTTCTAGCATCTCTAATTCTGATATTATCGCCATCTATATCTAGATCTTTTGCTGTAATTTTGCCATCTTTCGAAATACTGGCCAATACTGATGAGCTATAATTTTTCCACTCTTGTAAATTTACAGATTGGCTAGCGGAACCACGAACAGAAAGTGGGACTACTACCGATGAGTCATTGTATAAATTAAGTCCAGCATTTCTATCTACATTTAAAATATCCCTACCAACATGCTTAACCCAAAACCCATTGCTAGAATTCATGACATATAAGTTTGATTCATTGCTGGCTACTCCACCAATTGAATCTCTGTCACCAAAAATATGACCACGATTTGGCGCACCGACAAATGATGAAGAATAATCTTTTAATCCCAACTTCCAAGTCGGTCTAGGCTCATTCGTAGAATATAAAGCAACGGTTTTGTCATCATCATTATCTACATAAGCATGAAAAAAGCATCCCGCAGCATCATCAATTCTAAATGTAGATTGTGTAAACGTAGTTCCACTTACAGCAGAATTATTAATTTCTGTATTTACAATTGTTTGTGTGCCAGCAACTTCAAAATTTCCACTAATATATACGTCAGAATCAAATCTTGCAACACCGCTTACTATTAGTGTGCTAGTTGGATTATCCCAAACTAAATAATGATTTGAATCGAAGCTATGTGTTCCATTCCAAAATGTAATATGACCAACTTCACCAGATCCTTGGTATGCTACATTTTGAATACGACCATCTGGAAATGCTATGCCGCTATAGTAAGGCGATTGACCAGAAGCGTATCCTTGATCATTAACAAAAAAAGCATGAGTGCCGGGATATGTGCCGAACACAACAGAAACACCAAGTAATGTTATTCGATTATCATTATTGGAACTTTCTAGTATGATATCTCTACTAATACTATTATCTGATGAGTCATATGTGCAAATACCTATTTCATAATCAGCGTTATTTTCAATAGTATAGAATGTAGAATTTCCGCTACCTATGGCATCTGAAAAAGATTCAAAACCACCATACGTATCATTAAGAATAATCCTTAGTGGATTACCTTCTGTAATAGAACTTTCTTTAACTCTATCTTTTATTTTAAACATTTTATATTTTACGCTAGATAAGGTAATCGTTTCCAAATTAATTCATAACTGAATGTTTTTACTTGAGTACTGTTAACGGCCCATTCAGAAGGTATACCATTAATTATAACTCTGGATCTATACCGAATCGTATGTATTGTCTCTATTTCTAAGAGTCTTGCACTATCTAATTCACCACGCAAAAGCGAACTCCTGTAAATAGCGAATGTTCTTCTATCTCGCGAAATAATTGATTTGTAATAATTAAAAGATCCATTAGCAAAAACATTACTATCAACAAAGAGAAGATAAGGACCACCACCAGAAACCGGACTATTATTTGTATCGAAATAGCTAAGGCGAATTAAATTTTTAAAATAAAATGATGTTTGTCGATCAATTGAACTCCAACCATCAACTTGACTATCCCAAAATTGAATTTCAAAATTAGATAGATTTACTTCTTTATCCTCCCAAGTGGTATACAATCCAGTAATGGGATCTGGTTGCGAAGGATAAGTAGTAATATATTGTATAAAGGTATAAACCGGTGTAAATACGCCTCCAACCGGAAGACGGAACAATACATCATAAAAATCATTATAATTGTCACCATCATAATACAAATAATTTGTAAATGATCCAATGCTTTTGAATCTTGGATCGGGTTCTATAGCCCATTGTGTAAAAGGAGTTACTATACGCTGTGGGTTAGTTGGTGATAGCGGCGGTGGAACAGTAGTAGTGGTGGTGGTTGTGGTCACAGCTTCACTTGGATCATAAATAAGCTCTAAAGTATTAATACTATCTCTAATAAATAGCGAACTTGGCATTTGGTCGCAACAAGAAACTGTGCCTTCATAGTCACAAATGCTTTCTACATCAAGTAAAATGGTTTTGTTATGTAAATCAATACCCTTATTAATATTGTTAAATTTGATGGGCTTTTCTATTTTTAACAGAGTGTCATCAACGCCAACATACTTTGAAGCTATAATATCATGTTCTGATGTTCTAACTACAAGTCTAATGGAATGACTAACATAAACAGGGTATTTTGAAAAATCTACCGTGAGTGAATTTGGGTAAGTCTCTGATTCAGAAATCCGGTCTATGCCAGTAGTAAATTTTTGTTCTTCTCCAACGTATGCTGTTTGATTATGAAGTAGCTTATATTTAGTTCCATTTATAACTAAATTGCCGCTAGCAGGAAAATCAATAGATCCACAATTACAACTATCTATTGGCGGTATAGTTGTTGTCGTGGTTGTTGTCGTGGTTGGACCATCTGTTGTAGTTGTAGCTGTAGTTGTAGTAGTAGTAGTAGTAGTAGTAGTTTCTGCACCAACGATAATATTGCCATATTGTTCAAAATCTACTGGATTAGAATATAAAAAAGTTCCTGTTGTTGATGGGGTAAAATTGTCTGTAGTTCCAGTTAAACCATCAGAGGTGTCGTATTTATTTTCAAAATCAGTATCTTCTATAGAAAATGCATAAGCTTCACTTTGAAAAAATGTAAATGAAAACACATCTCCAAGCGATCCACTAATGGTTGGGTAGCTTTCATTAGAGAAAGTTCCAGAAGCATCAGTGCCGCTAATTAAAAATTGCGTATCTATTGTAAAGTTGTATGTACTCATGATTTAAGGGGTGTCTACACAATAATTTCTATTCTATTTGTAATTATTATATTTGAAATAGCAAAATTTAAAACTATACTATTAGGATAAATATCCGTAGTAGAGTTGATTAAATCAGAAGCAGTAGTTAAACTAGAGCCATTTGCTAGAATGATTTCTTGAGAATGGTGTAAATCATAACTATGATCGTTTATAGATATATTGATTCCATTGTTAGCATGTTCCCCGTAAGCGCTACCAATTGGAATTGATACGTTTCCGCAAAAACAGTTAGGATTTTCATCTGGATTATACACAGGCGTTAATTCATAATTCATGTTACTGGCTTTGTCCATGTAGGTTCTATGTTGAAGAAATATGCAGGAACACATGAATCGTTACAATTAGCGCTAATACCGTCATACGCTTCGCAATATTCGCTCCAATCTGCGTAATTTCTTGTTTCACTATTACCTTCAACATCGGTGTGAGTAAAGTCTTTACCACTAGCGGCAATCCCAGTTAGATCCCAAAGAATATTTCCGCTACATAAAACAATCCAGTTTCTTGCTTTAAGTCTCTCACAGCTGAACTCACCACAAATATCAGTAAAAACAGCGCTCTCCTCGTATTTGGCTGTATAAAGATCGTATCCAGTAAAATGATTAGCATCATAAGGAGGAATCCATGCAAACTTGGTTGAATTTAAACCATTTGAGAATGATAAATTAGCAGCATAATCGTACGTGTCGTAACCACTATATCCATCACATGTCCGTAAAGCTCCAGAAGTACTGTGAGTTAAGTTATAACCAGTAGTGTTACAAGATTGACCAAAACAAACAGGCGTATTACCCTCATAGCCGCCAGCTTCAGAAAAAACTAGACCACCTAAAGCATCATAAGCTTTAAACCACCAAGCAGTACCAATACCAGAAGCCGTTACGCATATAGCTAAACATTCTGGACAAATATCAAGACCACTAGCTACATAAGGAGTTCCTTGAGTGCTTAATGGACCAGTATCTATAATAGCATTAGAAAGAGAAGGGTCATTACATTTATCAAATATTTGTAAAGCATCTGGTATTGTAAAAGTTTCAAATTCCACAGAAGTTGGCTTACCTGAACCTTGAATACATGCTTGATCACATCCACTTACACATTCAGAAATTGATGAATACCCTGTTTGTATCATTCTGTAAATTGCCGGTACACTATAGTCTTCTGATACACAAACAGTGTTATATGGAGTATTAACATTTTGCCAACAGGTATATCCAGAAGGAGGAATGGTTGTCGTGGTGCTGGTCGTGGTGCTGGTTGTGGTGCTGGTTGTGGTAGTTGTCGTTGGTGCAGGTGTTGTTGTTGTAGTGGTTGTTGTTGTGCTAGTTGTCGTGGTGGTTGTGGTCGTTGTAGTTGGTGGTGGAGTTGTAGTTGGTGGTGGAGTTGTCGTGACATCTACACAATAATGAGCAGATACAGCTAATGAAAAATTATTTCCCACAGAACTAAATCTACCTAACGGATCTTGCAATTGAATATTAATATTATGGGTTCCCAAGGGTGGAACTTTCTTTATAAATAATTGATCGTCTTTAATATGAAAAATTCCGCTAGGGTCGCCACTTATAGAATATCTAAATATACCGCACCCATCGTCACTAGGTACTAAGTTAGCAACTGGTACGTACACGTCTGGTACTTCGTCTTGGCCTAAAAAATAAGTAGTAATAGCCATAGTTCATGCGTTATGTATTAGGGTGCGGGTGTTGTTGTTGTGCTAGTTGTAGTTGCGCAGGAAGAAGATGATAAATACACATTATCAATATTTCCGTAAATTTTCCTAAGTTCTCCACCGTATTTTAGGCATAAAGAAATACTATTTCCACTAACTAAAACATTTGTATATGATGTATCTTGACAGCATAGATATTGAATAATAGCGCCTTTTGAGCATTGATTATCAATAACGCTAAAATTAATTGCTCTACAATCATTGTAAACATTACTTGCTAAAACTTCATATGGAGTTCCAGACAGTTTTACGCAACCAAGACCTTCAAACGAATCTGACTTATATGCAAGATCTGGACATGTTAATCCAGAATTTGGATATACAATATAATCACTGACGGGTGGCAAAGTTGTTGTTGTAGTTCCCGGTATAACAAGCTGTGTGTATTTTACGTAAGGCGGATCTTTTGGGTCACAATGGTGTTCTGGTTTTCCCATGCCAAAGTCCTATCATTTTACACAACAATTGCAAACTGAATTTTCATTACTTACCCAAATTGGTCTATACTCGCCAGCTATTTTTATAGCTATTACATAATCATTTGCTTTAATTTTAGTATGTTTATCTCTATTTATCAAAGTGTAAGTAGAATTACTATCATTGTAGTTAACGACAATTCCGCTTGAAGCAGAATTATAACTTGTAGCAACGCTAATGTCACCAGAAGCGTATCCTTCTACAAAAATACCATTAAGGGCATTATTATTAGAAACGGCAATTCCACTAACATATTCTAAATCAGTTTGTATACCGCTTCCATCTAGAGAATAGCCGTCGCTAAATCTAATTGCTCCCTGTAGTTTTAAGTCACCCTTAAGTTCAGCAAAAGGTCTAGCTGGCGAAGGGGTTTCATAAGACGGTGTGTTTGTCATACCACTAACTGAATGGTCTAATATTAACAAATCATTAGTAGTATTCCCACTGCCTACAAATTCAAAAGTGTAATCTTGATTAGGAAATTCTACACCGCTGTCATAAATTGTCACAGCGTCAGTTCTAAATCTAAGTTCATCTCTTCCATCAACATGTTTAAGTAGAAGTTTATTTGATCTATCTATTGTAAGATCACCGTATGGTATAGATACATCATATGTCAGCAAGTTTGCACTTATAGCAGGAAAATTATTACCAATAAACAATGTATTGGAAGAACCAAAGGAGCTTCCAAGATTATTTCCTATAATAATATTATCAGAAATATCTCCACTACTACTTGATAAATTATTATATCCTATTACTACATTTCTACTACCAGTAGTTATGCTAGAAGCGGAGTCATAACCAAACACAGAATTATAATCACCACTATTTACAGATCTTAGTGAACGATACCCAAAAGCAGAATTACCAAGTGTTGAAGAAGCAATATTACACCGATGAGAAATACTTTGAACACCAACAGCAGTGTTAAAATAGTTACTAAATACAGCAGTACTTGTGGCATCGCATTGATTATGCACTAAGTCAAATATGTTACCACTGCCATCAATAAATTCTAAAGTATGACTTTGGTTCTCTTTGGATTTATCATTAACGTAGATTTTACCATATCCAGCTGTAGAAGATGCATTAGATGGATTAGAATACATTGAGATAGCAACAGTATTATTACCACTACTACCAATCGTAAGCATTGCATTTATATCGCCACTATTTAAAATACCAATTCTATGATCTGTATGGCTAGATCCAGAAGGTTCTATTCTAACAAAATTTGTTAAACCAGAATTTTGATATATATTTATATCACCAAAATGATTTGTTCTAGAAAACTGTAACTCTAGACCATCTGCGAGATCATTACATTCGCCCATTAACTGTAGGCTTGTTTTAGTATTTCCATCTGTTTCTGATGTTATTCTGGCCGTCGCGTTTGTATTACTTCTAACGTTAAGAATTGTTTTAGGAACGGCTAATGTATTATCACCATCTGAAAAATTGTTAACACAGAGAACGCCGCCATTCTCATTATTTTTCATAAGAATTAAAGAATTTGTAGGACTGCTAGAGTCGTCATAAGAGCTAATAACAAATCTATCAACGTTAGAATCTGAAGATATATCAGAGCCATATTCATCGAAAGCTGTTAGAACAAAACCAGAAAGTTTATCTTTGCCGTTTTCTAAAGTCTTGCCAGCAGCGCGATACAAAAATCTTTGCGATATATCAATTCCAGACTCCTGAGCAATGTAACTTATATTATAAGTAGCATCAGATGTACCGCTATCTGCAATAAAATTAATGTGACCAGTACCAGC
>Ga0129342_1001424_pt1 | contig 10669 bp, 7 predicted proteins | sample CPBDNA_5_FD_94426 | JGI IMG/M metagenome (GOLD analysis project Ga0129342, IMG submission 94426) | Freshwater to marine salinity gradient microbial communities from Chesapeake Bay, USA - CPBay_Sum_15_0.2_DNA | ecosystem: Environmental > Aquatic > Marine > Coastal | place: USA: Chesapeake Bay...
GCCAGCCGATTCCTCGAGCGAGCAGGACAAGAAGTAACTTCCAGGCGTTTGCCGCGGTAGTCGAGCTCGTGGGGATGGTGACGATGTCGAGGTTCCTGGTGTCCGCACAATGAAGCGTCGCTTGCTTGCCTCACTCATCGGCATCGTGCTCGTGGCGGCCGTGGCGCTCGGTATCACCGTTGGCACCGGCAACCAGCCGTCACTCGGTCTAGACCTGCAGGGCGGTGCGTCGGTCACGTTGCAGCCGGAGGGCAACTATGACGCGGTTGCACTCGATGTCGCGGTCGAGATCATTCGTTCGCGCGTGGACTCCATCGGTGTGGCGGAACCCGAGATCATTCGCCAAGGCGACACCGTGGTGGTGAACCTGCCCGGTGTGAAGGATCAACAGCGAGCGCTCGACATCGTCGGTCGCACCGGTGATTTGCAGCTGCGACCTGTGCTGCAATCGGGTGCGTTCGACACGTCGGAGCCGAGCGAGGTGCCCGCGTCGACCGAGACCACGATCCCGAGTGACACCACGTTGCCCGACGAAGGTGGCCCAGGTGAATCGCGTGGAGCACGACCCATGGTCGATACGACGGTGCCAACCACCGACACCACCGTGCCAACGACCGACACCACCGTTGCGGTCACGGACACCTCGGTAGCCGCCACCGACGACGGTCCAACCGATGCCGAACCGATCGATGCCACACCCGAAGATGGCTCCGCCGTCGACAGCCAGCTTCCGGAGGGGTCGGAAGTGCTCCTTGGGCGTGACGGATTCGCCTACCTCGTCGGGCCGGTTGCAGCCACGGGATTGGTGTTCGAAAACAACGCCTCGGCCAACATTCAAGGCTCGAGTTGGTCGGTGGTGGTGCAGCTTCGCGGCGGCGCCGAAGGGGAGAACATCTGGAATGCACTGACGTCGCGTTGCTTCTCGCGTGATGCAACGTGTCCGACTGCTCAGATCGCCATCGTGCTCGATGGAGAGGTCATCTCGGCACCGGTGGTGCAGGAGGCGATCTTCACCGGCGGGGAAGTGCAGATCACTGGTGACTTCACCGAGCAGGACGCCCGCGACCTGGCGAAGATCCTGGAGTTCGGCGCGGTGCCGGTGAAGTTCGAGGTGTCGCAAGTACAAACGGTCTCACCCACGCTCGGCAGTGACTCGCTGCGAGCCGCCATCATCTCGGGACTGGTTGGTTTACTCCTCGTGTTCCTGGTGATGCTGGCCTACTACCGCTTCGTGGCGATCATCGTGTTTTTTGGCTTGGCCGTTTCCATCGGCCTGCAGTTCTCGATCATCACCTACCTGTCCAAGACCAACGGCCTGGCACTCTCACTGTCAGGTATCGCCGGCATCATCGTTTCCATTGGTATCGCAGTGGACTCCTACATCGTGTTCTTCGAACGTCTGAAGGACGAGTTGACCTCGGGTCGAACGCTGCGGAACTCCGCGCAGCGAAGCTTCGCTGGTGCATGGCGCACCGTACTCGCCGCGGACACGGTGTCGTTCCTTGCCGCTGCGGTGTTGTGGTGGCTGACCGTGGGTTCGGTACGTGGCTTCGCGTTCTTCCTCGGTCTAGCCACGCTCGCGGACGTCGTCATCGTATGGTTCTTCACCCGTCCGGCCATGCTGTTGCTGGCGCGCAGCAAGTTCATGGTCAACCGATCGATGTTGGGTATCAAGCCGCCACGGAGCACGGAGGTGATCGCGTGAGTATCGGAGCATCCTTCGGCCGCCTGTATCGCGGCGAGACCACCGTCGACTACTACAGCAAGCGAAAGCCCGCCTTCGTGGTGTCGGGTTCGTTCGTGCTCGTGTCGATCATCGTGCTCGTCCTTGGTGGCCTCAACCTCGGTATCGACTTCAAGGGAGGAGTTGCCTGGGAGGCACCGGCGACCGCCACGTTGGATCAGGACGCGGTGCGCGACGTGTTGGAAGCCAATGGCATCGAGACTGCCAATGCCAAGCTGCAAACGCTCCAAGGTGTGGAGGGTGAGCGCATTCGGGTGCAAGTGGGCGACCAGCCCGATGAGGTGCGTGTTGCGGTGCAGGCTGCGTTGGCGTCGACGGCCGGACTGGAAACACAGGATGTCAGCGTGGCCGCGGTGAGTTCGTCGTGGGGTCGCAGTATTACCTTGAAAGCGATTCGTGCACTGCTGGTGTTCTTCGTTCTCGTATCGCTCTACATCGCGTGGCGATTCGAATGGAAGATGGCGATCGCAGCCATTGCCGCGATGGCACACGACGTTTTGGTATCGGTCGGCGTCTATGCAATCTTCCGTTTCGAGGTAACGCCCGCCACCGTCGTTGCGTTCCTCACGATTCTGGGATACTCCCTCTACGACACCGTGGTCGTCTTCGACAAGGTTCGAGAGAACATCGATCGCTTCGCCACCTCCAAGATGTCGATGGGCAACATCGTCAACGTGTCGTCGAACCAGGTCTTGGCCCGCTCACTCAACACCACGTTGTCCTCGGCCTTGCCGGTGATTTCGTTGTTGGTGGTGGGATCGTTCATCATGGGCGCAACCAACCTGCAGGAATTCGCCATTGCGCTGCTGGTGGGCATGCTCACGGGCACGTACTCCTCGATCTTCGTTGCGACACCGCTCCTGGCCGTACTCAAGAATCGGGAACCGAAGTATTCGAGCGTGGCCGGAGTGGTGGCGCAAGGAGCCGAGATGGCGGCATTGTTCGAGCACACCACCACCCGAGCGGCGCAGAAGGCCGCAGCAGAATCGCAGGTGACGCGCGAATCGTCGGTGTTGAAGAACACCTCGAGCAACGTGCTCACCCATCCGCCTCGACCGCGCAAACGTCGCCGCCGCTAGGGGACTCTTCGCTCGTTCGTAGACTTTGACCATGGCAACCGGCTCCCGGGTGCTGCCATGGCGGCGCCAGCAGTCCACTACCGCGCACGAACTCGCACCGTTGCTCGCGATCTACAAGCGACGTCACCCGAAGGGTGCCATCACCAACATCAATCGTGCCTACGACACCTCGCGTGAGGCGCACCGTCACCAAACCCGAACGACCGGTGAGGCGTACATAACGCATCCCGTCGCCGTGGCAAGCGTCGTGGCCGACATTGGCCTCGACGAGGCGTCGATCATCGCCGCATTGTTGCATGACGCGGTGGAGGACACCGAACTCACGCTGGCCGACATCACCCAGGCCTTCGGCGACGAGGTCGCCGCCATCGTCGACGGTGTCACCAAACTCGATCGATTGCAGTTCGACTCCCAGGAGGCTCAACAGGCCGCCACCATGCGCAAGATGCTGGTGGCGATGGCTCGCGACTTGCGAGTGCTGATCATCAAGTTGGCCGACCGACTGCACAACATGCGAACCCTGGCATCGAGTGCGCCGGACAAGCAACGGCGTGTCGCCCAGGAAACTCTCGACATCTATGCACCACTCGCGCACCGCCTGGGCATGCAGGAGATCAAGCAGCAATTGGAGGATCTCTCGTTTGCCGCCCTCTATCCCAAGCGATATGCCGAGGTCGAGCACCTCGTCTCGACACGCGCTCCCGAGCGAAACATTTACCTGGCTCGCGTGCTCGGACAGGTGGAGAAGATGTTGGGCAGCGTGAAGATCAAGGCTGAACTCACGTCACGCGGAAAGCATCTCTGGAGCATCTACGAAAAGATGGTGCAGAAGGGCCGCGAATTCGACGACATCTTCGACTTGATGGCGATTCGCATCGTCGTGGACGACGTTCGCGACTGCTATGCGGCACTCGGCGTGATTCACGGTCACTGGAAGCCGGTGGTTGGTCGATTCAAGGACTACATTGCGATGCCCAAGTTCAACCTGTATCAGTCGTTGCACACCACCGTGATCGGGCCCGACGGCAAGACCATCGAGGTGCAGATTCGGTCCCGCGACATGCACCAACGCGCCGAATGGGGCGTGGCTTCGCACTGGGCGTACAAGGATGCCGCGACGCCCCAGGAAGTCGAGTGGCTGAATCGCATCATCGACTGGCAAGGGGAGGTCTCGGACCCGCGTCAATTCCTCGAAGGTCTGAAGACGGATCTCGAGCAGGACGAACTGTTCGTCTTCACTCCCAAGGGGAGGGTGGTGTCCCTTCCGCTCAATTCCACTCCCGTCGATTTTGCCTACGCGGTACACACCGAGATCGGGCACTCGTGCGTCGGCGCTCGCGTGAACGGGCGTTTGGTCGCCCTCGACTATCGACTCTCGTCGGGTGACACCTGCGAAGTGCTCACGTCGAAGGCCGAGGGGACAGGACCGTCGCAGGGGTGGATGGAGTTCGTCGCGTCCACCAAAGCGCGGAACAAGATCAAGCAGTGGTGGACGAGGGAACAGCTCGAGGACATGGTCGACGAAGGCCACGACGAACTGGTCGAGGAACTGCGCCGCGTGGGCTTGTCAATGCGCAGGATCGAAGCGTCTCCCGAGTTGGCCGCTGAAATCGCCTCACTTGGGTACGCCGACTTCAACGGTCTCCTTGCGGCGATCGGTCAGAAGAAGGTTGCGGCGCGCGCCTTGGCAACGCGACTCGTGGATGCCTTAAAGAGCTCCGACCCGTCCGGCGAGGTCGACGCCCTGCCTGCACTACGCACTCGCAGCAGTGGTAGCAAGAACAAGAACTCCGTGTACGTCGAGGGTCTCGACGACGTGCTGGTGCGTCTCTCCAAGTGCTGCACCCCCGTTCCGGGTGACGACATCATGGGCTTCATCACCCGGGGTCGCGGAGTCACCGTGCACCGCGTCGATTGCGCGAACGCCATGTCGCTCATGTCCGAGCAATCCGCTCGTGTCATCGACGTGGAGTGGGCGGGGCTCAGCGCCGACGACACCTTCGTGGCGGCGGTGGAGGTGGTGGCGCTCGATCGCACCCGACTGTTGCGTGACGTCGCCAACGCACTCTCCGATCAGCGGGTCAACATCGTGTCGTGCACGACGCAAACCGGTTCCGACCGCGTTGCTCGCATGCGTTTCGAGTTCGAATTCTCCGACCCCAACCATCTGCAGTCGATGCTGCGAATCATCAAGAACATCGATGGTGTCTACGACGCCTACCGACTTCTGCCGGGCACCGCAGACCAAGGTGATATCGGCTCGACGCATCCGTCAGCGAACTAGCCTTGGCGCGTGCCGTCGTTCGCAACCAGTCCCGGCACACGCGACATCCTCGCCCCTGATTCGGCGCGCTGGCGCCGGTTTCAGCAGGTGTTTGCCGACGTGGTCGAGACGGCCGGATTCGGTCACATCATTCCGCCGATGTTCGAGGACCTAGGCGTGTTCTTGCGCGTCGGCGAAAGTACCGAGATCGTCACGAAGGAGATGTACGACTTCGAGGACAAGGGTGGTCGACGAGTCGCACTTCGCCCGGAACAGACCGCGAGCGTATGTCGCGCTTTCGTCGAGCATCGTCCCGTGACGCCGTGGAAGGTGTGGTACGCGGGGCCGAATTTTCGGTACGAAAAACCCCAGCAGGGAAGGTACCGCCAATTCGATCAGGTGGGCGTCGAGGTGCTCGGTGTGGACGACCCGCAATTGGACGCCGAGGTCATTGCGCTGGGGATGGAGTTCTACCGACGTTTGGGACTCACCAAGGTTCGACTCTCCCTCAACTCCCTCGGCGACTCGGGCGACAGGGATCGATACGCGTCGGCACTGCGCACGCACTTTTCCTCGAATATCGATGCGTTGTCCGCCGAGAGTCGAGCAACGCTCGAGCGGAATCCGTTGCGGGTTCTCGACTCCAAGCGTGCGGAGGACGCGCAACTCATCGCCGCGTCACCGCGCATGGCCGATCATCTCAGTCCCGCTGCCGAGGAACACTTTTTGCAGGTGCAGACGTCGCTTCGGGCGGCAGGAGTGACGTTCCACGTCGATGACCGACTGGTGCGAGGTCTCGATTATTACCGTCGCACCACCTTCGAATTCGTCTCCGAGAGCCTCACCGCGGCGCATACCGCAATCGGTGGCGGCGGTCGATACGACGGTCTCGTCGCCGACCTGGGTGGCCCGGACACGCCCGGAATCGGGTTTGCATTGGGGCTGGACAGAACGCTGCTGGCGTGCGACGCCGAGGGGGTATTCGGGGCTCCGCAGAGTCGGGTCGATGTGTTCGTCGTGGATGCCACGGGCGGAAGCGAGGCCGGTGTGATCTGCACCGAACTTCGCACGGTCGGAATCGGTGCGGATCGAGCGTACGAACGTCGCAGCATGAAGGCACAGATGAAGTCCGCGGACCGGTCCGGTGCTCCGATGTGCATCATCGTCGGTGATGACGAACGCAACGCGAACACCGCGATCCTGCGTACCATGGAGGGCGGTTCGCAGCACATCGTGCAGCGTGACGACCTCGTCGCGCAGGTACGTCGGGCGCTCGGACGCTGAACATCCATGACCACCTCCACTTCATTGCGCACCCATTCCTGTGGCCAACTCGGTGCCGCGCACGTTGGGTCGCGGGTAACGCTCGCGGGGTGGGTTGCGCGACGCCGTGAACACGGCGACAAGTTGGCCTTCCTCGACGTGCGCGATTTCTCCGGGGTCATGCAGTGCGTCATCGACGACGGAACCGACGCCCGAAGCGAGTGGGTGGTGCAAGTGACGGGTACGGTGACCGCCCGTCCCGCGGGCACCGTGAATGCGAACCTTTCAACCGGCGAAGTCGAGCTCACCGACTGCACGCTCGTGGTATTGAACTCAGCGGAACCACCCCCGTTCCCGATCGATCAACGCGCCGACGAGGTCGACGAGAACATCCGATTGAAGTTCAGGTACCTCGACGTGCGTCGCGAACGCATGCAACGCAACCTGCGACTCCGGGCGAGCGTCAACTCCGCGATACGCACGGCCATGGAGGGTCAGGGCTTCGTCGAGGTCGAAACCCCGCTCCTCATGCCCTCCACGCCCGAAGGGGCACGCGAGTTCCTGGTGCCGTCGCGCAAGGAGCCGGGTTCGTTCTATGCGTTGCCGCAGTCGCCGCAGTTGTGGAAGCAATTGCTCATGGTTGCGGGAGTCGACCGCTACTACCAGATTGCGCGCTGTCTGCGCGACGAAGACCTTCGCGCTGACCGGCAATACGAATTCACACAGCTCGATGCGGAGATGAGTTTCGTCACGAAGGACGACGTCTTGGCGGCGATCTCGCATGCGGTGCTGGCCGCTGCCCATGCCGCAACGGGGGAGACACCGCCGCCGATCGAGCAGATCACGTGGCATGACGCCATGAACAGGTTCGGCACCGACAAGCCGGACATGCGCTTTGCAATGGAACTGGTCGAGCTCACCGATGCGTTCGTCGGCACGGAGTTCAAGGCCTTTGCATCGGCGCCGAGCATCAAGGGAATTCGGGTCGATGCAGCGACCTATCCGGAAGCGGCCGCCTTCGGGCGGAACAAACTCGACCAGTTGACCGAGCGCGCCAAGCAACTTGGTGCAAAGGGGTTGGTGTGGATCAAGGTTGGAGACGCTGGGGCGCTCGAGTCACCCGTCGCCAAATTCCTCTCCGATGCGGAAAAGTCGACGCTCGTTGCGGCACTCGGCGCAACCTCCGGTGATCTGCTGTTGCTCGTTGCCGACGAGTGGAGCACCACGTGCGCGGTACTCGGACAGCTTCGCAATGACTTGGCACGACCGCCGGTTCACGAGGGGCCCTATAGATACGTGTGGGTCGTCGACTTTCCCCTCTTCATCGGAATCAATCCGACGACGAAGAAGCCGCAGCCCGGTCACCACCCCTTCTGTCATCCGCATCCCGACGACCTCGTCAAGATGGAGTCCGACCCGCTTCACGTTCGGGCGTTGGCGTACGACCTGGTACTGAACGGTTGGGAGCTCGGCTCCGGGTCGATTCGTATTCACGAACCGGAATTGCAGCGCCGGGTTTTCCAATTGCTCGGAATCGATGACGAAACCGCCGACCGAAAGTTCGGCTTCTTCCTGCAGCCGTTCCGGTACGGGGCACCGCCCCATGGCGGCTTCGCGTTCGGAATCGATCGGCTCGTGGCCATTCTCGCCGGCGAAGAGAACATCCGCGAAGTGATCGCATTCCCCAAGACCCAATCCGGACTCGACCCCATGACGAATGCGCCCGGACCCGTCGACGCCGGTCAATTGAACGAACTCGGGCTCCGAACCCTGCCCAAACCGGTGAACTGACACGGTTCGCAGCGGTGGTTGCGACGTATGACTGATCGAAGCGACGACCTCTTTGCACATGCGGCACTAACCAAGTTGCAGGAACAGGCACCGCTTGCGGCGCGTCTGCGACCGAGAACGCTCGACGACATCGTCGGACAACCACATCTCCTCGGGCCCGCCGGGCCGTTGCGTCGACTCATTGAGTCGGATCGTTTGAGCTCGGTGATCCTGTGGGGTCCGCCCGGTACCGGAAAGACCACCATCGCCGAGGTCATCGCCACGGTAACGAAACGAGAATTCGTTCGGTTGTCGGCGGTGACTGCAGGAGTCAAGGATGTGCGCGAGGTGCTCGAGGCTGCGCGTGCGCGACTAGGCGAGCATCATCGACGCACCATCGTGTTCGTGGACGAGATACATCGATTCAACGCAACGCAACAGGATTCGTTGCTTCCGGCAGTGGAAGCGGGCCTCGTCACGTTGATCGGTGCCACGACGGAGAATCCCTTCTTCGAGGTCAATGCACCGCTACGTAGTCGATCCACGCTGATGCGATTGGAGCCACTCGGTGAGACGGACCTCGAGCGGCTGATTCGCCGAGGTGTCCGGACTGAAGGCGTGGACATCGACGACGACGCCGTGGAACTCATCGTGCAACGCTGCGGGGGAGACGGTCGTCAGGCGCTCACGTCGTTGGAAGTGGCCATTGCATTAAGTGGCGCAACGCACGTCCGACTCGTTCACGCCGAGGGGGCGCTGGCGACGAGTGCGCTGCGATACGGACGCAACGACCACTACGACGTCGTGTCGGCGCTCATCAAGAGCATGCGGGCATCCGACGAACAATCGGCGCTGTTCTGGCTGGAACGGATGATCCAGGCCGGTGATGATCCGCGGTTCATCGCACGGCGTCTCCTGGTGTTCGCTAGTGAGGATGTCGGACTTGCCGATCCTTCCTCGCTCACCACTGCGGTGGCCGCTGCACAGGCCGTGGAGCACGTGGGGCTCCCGGAGGTGCGGTACAACCTGGCACATGCCGTGATGCACCTGTCTCGGGCGCCGAAGAGTCGAACCGTGGTGGACGCGATCGGTACCGCACATGAATCGCTCTCGGGCGCTGCGTCCGTCGAGGTTCCGCAACATCTGCGTGACGGAAACTCGCCACACGAGTCGGTGATTGCGCCCCGGCGATACGCTCAATAACACCCATGTTTCGTCGACTCTTCTGGTTCGTGCTCGGAGCCCTCGCGGCACTCTTCGGGTACGGATGGTTGCGTCGCCAGGCCGACCAGGTGGCAACGAAGGAGTCGGTCGACCAGTTCATCGACGGACTCGTTGATCGCGTCATGACCGCCAAGGACAAGGTTTCCGACACGGTGGGCGGCGCGACGGGCAGCAAGCGCGACTCGACGAGCGACGACCTCTTCGAGTAGACGCGATGGCCCGCGCCGAACTTCGTACGGCCGACGATCTCCGGAAGGCATTCGTTGGCTTCTTCGCTGATCGCTCCCACACCGTCGTTCCCTCGGCCAGCCTCATTCCCTTCGATCCGTCGATCATGTTCACGGTGGCGGGCATGGTGCCGTTCAAGCCGTATTTCGTCGGGGAGGAGACCGCACCGTACGACCGCGCCGTGAGCGTCCAGAAGTGCGTGCGCGCCGGCGGCAAGCACAACGACCTCGACGACGTGGGACGTACGAAACGACACCTGGTGTTCTTCGAGATGCTCGGCAACTTCAGTTTCGGTGATTACTTCAAGGAGAAGGCGATCCCCTGGGGTTGGGAGTTGGCCACCGAGGTGTTCGGTTTCGATGGTGACCGTTTGTGGATCACCGTGCACGAGAGCGACGACGAGGCGGAACAAATCTGGCACGACGTCGTCGGTGTGCCGATGGATCGCATACAGCGGCTCGGCGACAAGGACAATTTCTGGCAGATGGGCGACGTCGGTCCGTGCGGGCCGTGCTCGGAGATTCACATCGATCGAGGCAGCGCATTCGGTCCCGATGGTGGTCCGCTGAACGACCCGGCAGGTGACCGTTTCCTTGAATTCTGGAACCTCGTGTTCATGCAGTACAACCAGGCACAGGATGGCACGAGGACACGGCTACCACGACCATCGATCGATACCGGGGCCGGATTCGAACGAATCCTCACCCTCGTGCAGGGAGTGGACTCCGTCTGGGAAACCGATCTGCTGGCTCCGCTCATCGACGTGGGACGCAGCATCACGGGCGCCGAGTACCGCATCGGCGACTACGAACATCGACCGAGTTTCAGTCTTCGCGTACTTGCCGAGCACGCCCGCTCATCGATGATGATGATCAACGATGGTGTGTTTCCGTCCAACGAAGGCCGGGGTTACGTTCTGCGTCGAATCATCCGTCGGGCGGTTCGTCACGCATACCTGCTCGGTTGCGAGAAACTCGTGATGCCGTCGCTGGTGGAGACTTCGCTCGGAATCATGAAGAGCGCCTATCCGGATCTGGCTACCAATGCCGACTTCATCCTCGGTGTCATGACCCGCGAGGAGGAGAAGTTTCGTTCCAC
>Ga0129342_1001425_pt1 | contig 10668 bp, 9 predicted proteins | sample CPBDNA_5_FD_94426 | JGI IMG/M metagenome (GOLD analysis project Ga0129342, IMG submission 94426) | Freshwater to marine salinity gradient microbial communities from Chesapeake Bay, USA - CPBay_Sum_15_0.2_DNA | ecosystem: Environmental > Aquatic > Marine > Coastal | place: USA: Chesapeake Bay...
AACTTGAACAAAGGTGACCTCGACCTCAGTGTACAATGGATCGGTGCAAACCTTGGCGGGTCTTGCGGGCAAAACCAATTTTGCGGGGGCACGATCGGGCTGAGCGGGAATGACGCAACCAATACAACTCCCTCATGCAACGCCCATATTGATGCTCATGGCGCCTTTTATGGTCCAAACGGAAGCGAAGTTGGCGGTGTAATCACCGTGGAGGATACCGGCCGTCTGTCGATAAACGCAAGTTTTCTGGGTCAATAATATTTCTAGGTTTCAAGTTTATTGGGCTGGACAGGCAAGCGCGTGTAAATCCCCAAGCTTTCCTCAAACTGTCGCGCAAAGGACAAAAGCTGGGCTTCACCGCGCGGTTTTCCCACGATCTGTATGCCGACCGGCAATCCGCTTTGGGTAAATCCGCATGGAATGCACACCGTCGGGCATGCGGTCATCGTGATCAAGAAGGTAATCGAAAACCAATCAATATAGGTTTTGCAAGTCTGTCCGTTGATTTCTTTCACATAGCGGTCTTCCACGGGAAAAGGTTCAACTGAGGCGGCAGGACAAATCAAAAATTCATGGGTCTCAAAAAAAGCCATCATCGCATGAAAAATGCCTGCGCGGATTTGCTCAGCTTTAATGATGTCATGAACATCTAATTTGAAGCCACGCTCAATATTGTCGATAATTTCAGGGGCAATCAGGTCGCTATGTTCCTCAAGTATGGGCTGCATCATCACCGCAAGAAGTAGGGCGCGCAGCGTCTGAAACCCTTCCATCACGCCGCGAAAATCGGGAATATCACCGGTGATCTCGGTTCCCATAGCGCTCAGCTTCTGCAAAGAGCTTTCACAAATGCGGGCGATTTCCGGTTCAATCGCGACTTCCCCGAGGTCTTTGGAAAAAGCAACGCGTTGCGGCAGCGTTGTTTTCAAAAGCAATTCAGACAAAAGGACCCCGTCCCCTTCAAACGAAAGGGGGTCATCTGGCATATGGCCTGCTCCTGCACAAAGCATCAGAGCCACATCTTCAACACAGCGTCCCATGGGCCCTTCCACCCAAAGAAGATCTGAAGCATGTAAGCGCTTTGCGCGTGGAACAAGCCCAGGTGTGGGGCGAAGCCCTACAATCCCATTGAAAGAAGCCGGCGTGCGCAGGCTGCCGCCAAGGTCATTTCCTGTCGCCAACCAAACCTGTCCACTGGCCAATGCGGCGGAAGACCCCCCAGATGATCCCCCCACGCTCAGGTTTAAATTCCACGGATTACGCGTTGCGCCATAGACGGGATTGAACGTGTTTCCACCTGCCCATTCCGGGACGTTGGATTTTGCCATCACGATCGCCCCGTTGTTCTGCAGCTTTTGCACGGTTGCATCGGAACGCTTAGGAATATGGTCACGAAAGATCGGCGATCCATAGGTCGTCGGGGTGCCAGCAACATCATTATAATCCTTAACCGCAATGGGCAGACCGTGGAGCGAACGGGGGTTTTGGATTTCTAGATCGTAGGAAATACGCTTTGCTTCTTCTCGCGCCTGTTCAAAGCGGCGCATAGGCAGAGCATTTATGCCGGTATCCACGGCTTCAATGCGTTTTATCGAGGCTTCAACAAGATCAAGCGGCGAGATATCTTTCCGTTTCAAAAGGTCCACAACCTGTATGGCGCGCAGGCTGCACAGGTCGTCTTGGGCGGGTGTTCGGCTTGGACGTGTCATTCATTCCCTTTGTCTGTGCTGCCAACGACGTGAAATCTCCAAGGATCACAGACAATAATTGTGCAGATAAATGGCATTCAATCAATAGTGTCTAATCTGACCAATCCTGCAGCTTGTTGCTGCTTTGGGCAAAGAAGGCTTCTGTTTCATCCAGTGCTTTGTTAGGATTTGAAAAAACCTGTCCAGAGTGTTCCATGCCCCACGCCGCCGCCATCAAAGAACTTGAAGAACTCTTAGGAAATCGGCTGAGCCGGTCGCCTTCTGATTTGGACTTGCATGGCCGGTCTGAAACGTATTTTCCTGTCGCGGCCCCAGATGCGGTTGCCTATGTGCATACGCGTGAGGAAGTCATCGCCTTGGTCAAAATATGCGCGGCTTATGACTGTCCGGTCATCGGTTGGGGAACGGGCACGTCGCTTGAAGGGCATACGGCAGCGCTGCGCGGGGGTGTCTGCGTTGATTTCTCTCAGATGAACGCTGTGCTTCAGATAAATGAAGACGATATGACAGTCACTGTAGAACCCGGTGTCACACGCCAAGCCTTGAACGACGAATTGCGCGCGACGGGGTTGTTTTTTTCGGTTGATCCAGGGGCCAATGCATCTCTCGGGGGCATGGCGGCTACAGGAGCGAGTGGGACGACAACCGTAAAATATGGCAATATGCGCTCCAATGTGTTGAGCCTTGGTGTTGTGCTTGCCGATGGACGTTTCATCGAAACAGGAAATTATGCGCCCAAAACATCTGCAGGATATGATCTGACCTCCTTATTTGTGGGCTCTGAAGGCACGCTTGGTCTGTTTACCCATTTGACACTGCGCCTTCACCCTCAGCCGGAGGCGATCAGCGCAGGTATTGTCGCATTCGCAGATATGGGCAACGCGGTGAAAGCCGTGACGCAAACCATACAGATGGGATTGCCCATGGCGCGGATAGAATTTGTTGATGCTGCTACGGCCAAGGCGTTTAATGATTACGCTGATGCGACAATGCCTCAGATGCCCCATCTGTTGTTCGAATTACATGGCTCCCAAGACGCCGTGGCTCAGGGAGCGACATTTTTTGAAGAGATATGCTCCGATCTTGGTGGGCAGGATTACAAATGGTCCAGCAAAACCGAAGAACGCAGCGCGCTTTGGGCGATGCGTCACAATGCCTATTACGCTGTTCTGGCGAGCAAACCGGGTGCGCGTGCCCTTGTCACAGATATTTGTGTGCCGATATCAAAATTGGGAGAGGCTGTGGGCGAGACAGCAAAAGACATCGAAGACAGCCGCATAGATGGTCCGATCCTCGGTCATGTGGGGGATGGGAATTTTCATGCAATCTTATTGATTGATCCTGAAGTTCCCGCAGATATGGAGGAAGCGCTGCGCCTGAGTGACAGGATGGTTGAACGTGCACTCGCCTTTGGCGGGACCTGTACAGGTGAACATGGGGTTGGTATCGGCAAATTAAAATTCATGGAAAAAGAACATGGGCTTGGTTGGGATGTCATGGGAGAGATCAAAAAATCGCTTGATCCGATGAATCTCATGAACCCCGGAAAGCTTGTCCGCCAGAATTAAAATCGTCCGATATATAATTGTATAAATTATATTTTTTCAATAGTTACAAGGTCGCTGCGGTAAAAAGCTACGTGATTGGCAATGCTTTCTAGCCCCTCAACCGGCGTTTCGTAACTCCATGCGGCGTTTTCGATTACTTGGCTTTTGGTCACGATTGAAAAATAGCTTGCTTCGCCTTTGTGGGCGCAGGTGGTTTTTTGGTCGGTTTTTTCCAGCAAAGCCATGGCAATGTCTTCGCGTGGGAAATAGATCACCGGAGCATAGTCCCCTTCACTAAGTTCCAAAGCATTTTCAGACTCTGCAATAACAGCACCTCCGGCTCGGACTGTCCAAACACCTGTTTCGCGTATCACTTTGATGTGTTGTTGCATGGCCTATTCCCTCTATATGCCAGCCGCTATTCTCAGATGGGCTTGGTCACCTCTTGTAACCAAGCCGCAGTTTGCGGGCTTACGTTATCTTTATGCAGATTTAGACATAGCTCATGATAGTGGTTTATCCAAACGATCTCTGACGGGGTGAGTAAGTTTTTCACAATCATCCGCGTGTCAATTGGAACGTAGGTCAGCGTTTCAAACTCCAAGAATTGGTCAGTATGATCAAAACTGGCCTCTTGGACGAGCAAAAGGTTTTCAGTGCGAATGCCAAAGGATCCCTCTTTGTAAAAACCAGGCTCATTGGAAACCATCATACCTACTTGGAAGGCAGGGCCATCAGCGCGAGAAATTCGCTGCGGGCCTTCGTGTACGCTCAGAAATTGTCCCACGCCATGTCCTGTTCCATGGCCAAAATCCTGACCTGCGGCCCAAAGCGCTGCGCGCGCGTGGGAATCCATTTCCTGCCCTTTGGTGCCTTTTGGGAATTTAAGACATGAAATGGCGATCATCCCTTTGAGCACGCGAGTAAAGGCGTCGCATACCTCTTTGCTTTGCGCCCCCAGCGCGACCGTGCGGGTGATATCTGTGGTGCCGTCAAGGTATTGTCCGCCGCTGTCCACCAACATGACCTCACCGGTCTGCAGTAACCGGTTACTTTGGCGCGTCACACGATAATGGGGCAGAGCTGCATTCGGGCCACTTGCCGAAATCGTGTCAAAACTGAGGTCAAGAAGCTCTGGGTTTTTCCGACGAAACCCTTCAAGTGCAATGGCCACATCAATTTCGCTCAAATCGCCAAGTGGCTGCGCATCAAGCCAAGCCAAAAATTCGCACATGACTGACCCATCCCTCCCGTGGGAGATGCGGGCTTGTGCAATTTCAACGGGGTTTTTACAAGCTTTGGGCAGTGAAATTGGGTTATCTGCCATCTCAATGCGCACACCAGCACCCTTGAGGCAGAGTGCAACCGCATAGGGCAGGGCGCGCGCATCGACCCTTACGGGCGAGGCAAGCCCTGAGAGGGCCTCTTCAAATTGGCTCAAGGGATGGAAGCGCACCTGCTTGGGGAGGGTTTTTTCAATGTTAGCCGTCTTTTCGTTGTCCATAAAAAGATCAAAACGACCATCGGGGAAGAGTATTCCAAGACAATGCACCAACGGCACATGGGTCACATCAGAGCCGCGAATATTTAAAAGCCATGCGATGTCTTCGGGCAGAGTAATCACCATTGCAGCCTGATTTTGATCGCGCAGGACCGATGCGATTTCCGAGAGTTTGTCTTGCGCGCTTTTGCCCGCGTATTTCAGGTCATAAGGGAAGGCTGGGTTTTTGGGGGCGTCGGGCTGCTGCGTCCAGATCCGGTCAATCAGATTTTCGCTACACTCAAGGCTAATGTCCGAAGGGGCCAGAAGGTTTTGTGATTTTTCAATCGCATCCAGCGTGTGTAGCCATGGATCAAAGCCAATTTTTGCACCGCTTTGCGCATGCTCTTTCAGCCATCCCTCAAGCGTGGTCTTGGGCCAGTCTACGGGAGTAAAGGGATCGATGGTTTGGGCTTTGACCTGTACCGTGTATCGGCTGTCCACAAAGACGCCGGCTTTGTCCATAAGCGCCACACAAAACCCAGCAGAACCCGTAAACCCCGTGAGCCAGCCAAGACGTTCATCCCGTCGGGCCACATATTCGCCCTGAAACATGTCAGAGCGTGGCACAAGAAAACCATCGAGCTGCTCTTTTTTCATTTCCGCACGAAGGGCGGCTAAACGTTCAGGTCCTTTTTCAGGCGAAGAAGACTGTTCAAAACTTTGAAAATGAGCAGTTTTCATTTGGCTTTATCCGGCGCGTTTCATGCCCATGACACGGGCTCGGGCGCGGGGGTCATTATCAAAAAGCGCTGCCAATTGTTCGGTCATTGCACCCGCCAGTTGTTCCACATCGGTTATTGTCACCGCACGTTCGTAATAGCGGGTCACATCATGACCAATCCCAATGGCCAACAGTTCTACCATTTTGCGTTTTTCCACCATTGCGATCACATCGCGCAGATGTTTTTCAAGATAATTGGCAGGGTTCACTGAGAGGGTGCTGTCATCCACAGGCGCACCATCTGAGATTACCATTAGGATCTTGCGCGCCTCTTTGCGCATTGCTGTGCGACGATGCGCCCATTCCAGCGCTTCCCCATCAATGTTTTCCTTTAAAAGCCCTTCTTTCATCATGAGCCCAAGGTTCTGATGTGACCGCCGCCAAGGGGCATCTGCGCTTTTGTAAATGATGTGGCGCAGGTCATTCAAGCGTCCCGGCTGCTGGGGACGGCCCTCATTAAGCCATGCTTCACGGCTTTGACCGCCTTTCCAAGCGCGGGTTGTAAATCCAAGGATTTCCACTTTAACACTGCAGCGTTCCAAAGTTCTCGCCAAAATATCGGCACTGATTGCAGCAATGGAAATAGGGCGTCCCCGCATGGATCCTGAATTATCGATCAATAATGTCACAACCGTATCGCGGAAATCCGTATCTTTTTCCATTTTAAAGCTTAAGGGCGTTGTCGGGTTGGCAACGACCCGCGCAAGACGGCCCGCATCCAAAATGCCTTCTTCAAGATCAAACAGCCAACTGCGGTTTTGTTGGGCCTGCAAACGGCGTTGCAACTTATTTGCCAGTCGGCTCACTGCCCCTTTTAGTGGTTCAAGCTGTTTGTCCAGATAGGCGCGAAGACGTTCCAATTCGGCGGGTTCTGCCAATTCTTCTGCCTTGATTTCTTCGTCATACTTCTGGTCATAGACTTGATAATTAGGATCTGCCTCTGAAATAGGTTGGGGGGCAGGTGGGTCTTGAGGATTGTCGCCTTCAGGAAGTTCAGTGTCTTCAGACATCTCATCATCAGCAGAGTCTTCCATCGAAATTTGTGCAGCACTTTGATCTTGCTGATCGTCCTGACTTTGTTCGGGGTTGGCATCCGCGTCTTCTTCAGAGTTATCATCTTCCCCGCTGCTTTCGGGTTCTTGATCGTCTTCTTCGTCTTCTTCTGCGCTGTCTTCTTGTTCATCATCCATCTGATCGGGATCATCACCCAGCTGATCCCCATACCCAAGGTCAGAGATAAACTGACGCGCAAAACGTGCAAATTCACTCTGATCGGAGAGTTTCTCAGACAGATCGTCAAGTGATCCTCCGGCTAGGCCTTCGATGTGATCTCGCCAGAGGTCCATGGCGTTTTGAGCACAATGCGGAAGCTCTCGACCTGTTGCAAGATGACGTACGAGGTAGCCAACGCAGGTGGCAAGGGGTGCTTCCGCACGATCCGTCACGCGACCAAGGCCCATTGTGTTGGCTTCCGCTTCGATCTTGGCGTCGATATTGCCAGCAGTTCCGGGCATGTCGCGCGCGCCCATCGCTTCACAGCGCGCGGTTTCCATGGCTTCGTAAATGTCGCGTGCCATGTTGCCTTGGGGGACATATTTACTATGGGTTTTTGCGTCATGATAGCGCAGGTTAAGGGCCAAAGCATCCGCCGTTCCCCGTGCCAAGAGCACTTCGTCGCGGGACATGCGCCGGCTCACCTGTGGAAGGCGCATGGTATCGCCCGACACACCGGATGGATCCACAGAATAGGTGACGTTAAGGTCCGCGTCCTGCGCCATCGTTTTTGTGGCTTCTGCAAGCGCCTTTTTAAAAGGATCCGCGGGGTTGTCCGATGATTTAGACATTGGTCAGCTCCTTAACCGTCGCAGCTTTGCAAAAGCCAACGTCCACCAACCTAACCTAAGCTGATGCTGGCAGCACTTTCGGGAAGTTCTTCGTCAAAACAGCGCTGGTAAAATTCAGCAACAGTTTGGCGTTCCAGTTCATCGCATTTATTCAAAAACGACAACCTGAAAGCATAACCGATGCCGCCTCGGAAAATCTCTGCGTTTTGTGCCCAATTGATCACGGTACGAGGGCTCATCACGGTGGAAAGGTTTCCGTTCATAAAGGCCGTACGGGTGAAATCTGCAACGGTCACCATTTGTTTGATGGTTTTACGTCCTGCTTCGGTATTGTAATGCGGGGCCTTGGCCAAAACAATCGCGCTTTCGGCTTCGATGGACAGATAATTCAGCGTAGACACCAACGACCAGCGGTCCATCTGCGCTTGGTTGATCTGTTGGGTGCCGTGATACAGACCCGTTGTATCTCCAAGGCCGACTGTATTTGCCGTGGCAAAGAGGCGGAAGTAAGGGTTCGGCGTAATGATTTCGTTTTGATCCATCAAGGTCAGCTTGCCATCATGTTCCAGCACACGTTGGATCACAAACATTACGTCTGCGCGACCGGCGTCGTATTCGTCAAAGACAATTGCGACAGGATTGCGCAGAGCCCAGGGTAAAATTCCTTCATGAAATTCAGTAACTTGCACGCCATCCTTAAGCTTAATGGCATCTTTACCTATCAAATCTATCCGGCTGATATGGCTATCGAGGTTGACGCGGACCGCCTGCCAATTGAGACGCGCAGCGACCTGTTCGATATGGGTGGATTTTCCGGTGCCATGATACCCTTGAATCATCACGCGGCGATTGTGTGAAAATCCCGCAAGAATGGCCAGCGTTGTGTCTGGGTCGAATTTATAGGTCTCATCAATTTCCGGCACGCGGTCGGTGCGTTCTGAAAAGCCTTTGACAATCATATCGGTGTTAATTCCAAAGGTCTCCCGAACAGAGATATTCTCGGTTGGTTTGAGCGTCATATCTAATCCACCGTCGGCCATATCAAAACTTTCTTGCGTCATATTTTAAGATTTTCTCCAGATTTGTAACATAAACCAAAATCGAGCGAGTAAAAGAGCAAAGCGCAAATTACTATGAATTCGTCGGAAAAGTTTTCCTAAATTTTTGACGCACCGCGTCTGAGCGCGAAAATATCCCCCAAATGACGGTTTTGAGATTAAGGTGCTAGTCTGAAAGGCTCTTCGAAATCTAAAAATTCTGCCTCTTTGATCGCGCTGGCAATCCATTCCTGCACAGCAGGAACGTTGCAGATTTGATCCATATAGACGTGGCAGGCGTCGCTGACCCGTAAACTATAGTATTTGAGTCGCATCACAACAGGTACGAAATATGCATCCACCGCGCCAAAGTCTTTGCCACACAGGAAAGGTCCCCGTGAAAGGGTGCGCGCATTCTCCCAAGCCGTGTCAAGGCGAACGACATCGTGGCGGACATTGGGCTGGTCGCGCCATATTATTGCGCCTTCTCGGTGCAAATCGGCACCGATGTTCATGGGGCAATGGCTACGCAAAGCGCCAAAGCCGCTATGCATTTCGGCACAGAGATTGCGCGCCATTGCGCGCAGTGCTTGATCACGGGGCCAAATGGACTGATCCGGAAATCTTTCGGCGACATATTCCACGATAGAGAGCGTGTCATAAAGCACCAAAGCCTCACCTGAGGCAGTCAAACAACCGCTGTCACGTAAAATTGGTACGGTACCGGTCGGTGAAATGGCGAGACTTTGTTCTTTAAAGCGGCTGCCTTCACCAATTCCATCTGTCCCAAAAGGCAAAAGAGTTTCTTTATAAGAAATGTCAAAGGCGCGAAGCAGAACGCCGATGCGCATCGACCAACTGGAATAATTACGATTTCCGACAAAAAGATCCAACATCACCCGTCCCTGTAAATTGTTCACAAACGGGGCAAATCTACAGGACTATAGTTATATGCAAGATAAAACATTACTTAAAGTTGCGGCTGTCCTTGATTTGATCCCAAGCCCAAACCACTTCTTGCAGCTGTTCTTCTTGGGAACGATCCCCGCCATTCATGTCAGGGTGAAGGATCTTAATTAGGGATTTATACGCTTTGCGTACCTCAGCCTTTGTCCAGTTGTCTTTTGCTTCCAATATTTCAATTGCGCGCCGCTCTGTCGGGGGCAATCTGCGCGATCCTGTCATGGCTTTGCCGGGGTTCTTGGTGGCATTTGCGCCCAAAACCTGATGAGGGTCTTCAATGCCAAGACGGGCCCATGCACGTGCCTCCGGATCGCTGAAGCTGCGTGTTTCGCGTTCCCAGACTTTATCCTTTGACATCTGGGCGTTCATTTCCGCCTCGGTCGTATTGCTAAAGAAATTCCACTTCAGATTATATTCGCGCACATGATCCTTACAGAACCACTTATATTCGTCGAGAACATCTGGCGCCCTTGGTGCACGAAATTTACCCGGTTCACTGCATCCCTCATGTTCACATTCGCGCGTGGATGTATCAGACGCACCTGACATCCCGCGGCGGGTGCGCGTTGCTTTCTTCTTTGCAGAAGAAACGGACATATCAAATCCAAAAGGATCAGGTTTTGTCATTTTATTTCCTTTTCGATTCCGGTTGGATATCATAAACCAAGAAAGTTAAATTTGAAGAGGCTAGAGTGGAAAAAATGTCGCGCCGCATGCGGATAGAAGAAAAACTTGCTCAGACTTTCACAATTGAGCGCCTTGAGGTGATCGACGAAAGCGAAAGCCACAGGGGGCATGCAGGGTTTCAAGAGGGCGGGGAAAGCCATTTTCGCGTGCGCCTCGTGTCATCAAATTTTGAAGGCCAAAGCCGCATCGCGCGCCATCGCGCGGTGCATGCGGCACTGGGGAAGGACCTTTTGGGTGAAATCCACGCGCTTGCGCTGGAACTGTCCACGCCTTAACCTTTTTGGGCGTTCAACGCACTTAGGATACGCTCCCGCAGGGTGGTGGCCGTGTCATGGTTGTATGGGCTATGGACAGGATCAAAAACGCCTAGCGCCGCATCAACATGGAACAGCGCCTGTTCCAAATCCGCCTTTGCCTTTTCCCCGCCAAAAACCGCGGCCCGCACGTTATAAACAAGTGCCATATTAACTTGTGCTTTGGCCCAATTTATCGACGCGTTGTCTTTGGTGTAGACCTCAAGCGCCTTTTGATAGGCTGTGACCGCCTCCTTCAGCCGCGCGATGGCGTCTTCCCCGCTTTGCCGCGCCCCAAGGGTGGAAAGGGCAATGCCAAGGTTG
>Ga0129342_1001427_pt1 | contig 10665 bp, 7 predicted proteins | sample CPBDNA_5_FD_94426 | JGI IMG/M metagenome (GOLD analysis project Ga0129342, IMG submission 94426) | Freshwater to marine salinity gradient microbial communities from Chesapeake Bay, USA - CPBay_Sum_15_0.2_DNA | ecosystem: Environmental > Aquatic > Marine > Coastal | place: USA: Chesapeake Bay...
ACGCGCCCCTGCGGGTCAACGACCGCACCTTTGTCTGTAACCGTTCCCATGCGCGCGGTGCCGGAAAGATGCCATTGTGTGGCGACATGATCCCTCAGACATGCATCAAGGCTTTCGGTGTCCTGAACGTCATTTCCCGGAAATATCTCTTGGCCTGTAAATTTCGCAAGAGACGGTTGCTTGACCAATTCCCGCACCAGAGCAATTCCCTTTCTAAATGTGTCTCTATCCCGAGGGTTTTCCAAATAATTGACGAATATCTTTGGTGGGTCCATCGGATTTTTGGAACGTAGTTCAATCCGGCCTCTGCTTTGAGCACGCATCAATCCGATATGGATTTGAAAGGCATGTTCTTGAAGCGGCGCCCAAGTCGCGTCATCTACGGCGATTGGCGACAGAGTTAGCTGAAGATCAGGATACTCGACCCCTTTATCAGACCTTACGCAAGCTACGACTTCAAAATGATTGGATGCAACAACGCCGGTTCTATTCAAAAACCATTGCGCACCGATGAGCGCCTTATTCCAAAGCTTTGTTTTAGGCCAGAGCGTCACAGGCTCTTTGCATTTATATTTGAGAACAAAGTCTGGATGTTCATTCAGGTTTTGACCAACACCAGATAGGTCAGCGATGACGTCAATCCCATGCTGTTCAAGATGTGCGCGCGGACCTATCCCCGAAACCATTAAAAGATGCGGTGTGCCTACGGCACCTGCGCAGAGAATGATCTCTTTTGTTGCAGAGAAAGACTGCTGTCGACCAAACTGGTCGATAAAAGACACGGATTTTGCGACCAATCCTGCAAAATGCACTTTCTGAACATGGGCTCTGGTCACAATTCGAAGATTTTTGTTCTTGCGCACAGGATCAAGATAAGCGCGCGCTGCGCTCCATCGTTCCCCTTTGTGAACGGTACTGTCGAGAACTCCAAAACCCTCTTGACGATAACCGCTCAAATCATCGCTCAGAGGATATCCTGCCTCCTGTCCGGCGGCTATGAATGCCTTAAGTAGGGGGTTATTAAGAAAGGATCGCTGCACATTCAGCGGCCCGTCCGATCCGCGAAATGCATCCGCACCCGCGTCATAATTTTCCATTCTTTTGAAGTAGGGTAAAACATCATCATACCCCCAGCCTTCGCAACCGGACTGGCGCCAGCCGTCGAAATCCATTGCATGGCCCCGAATATATAGCATGCCGTTGATTGACGATGATCCACCAATAGTTTTCCCGCGATCATGCTGAATGCTGCGGCCATTTAAATGTGGCTCTGGCTCACCCTTAAAAGCCCAGTTGTGTTTGGTGCTTTTTAAATTTGACAATACCGCTGCAGGCATTTTGAGGCTAAGTGCCGTATCATCTGGCCCAGCCTCAAGCAGGACAACTGAATTTTTCCCATCCATGCTGAGTTTATTTGCAATCACACATCCGGCGGATCCGGCACCGATAATGACATAATCAAACTGCATGAATGTGCTTTCTTTTAAGTTGGACTTTAGCTTGACACAAAAATTTGCGTATGAGTAATCTTTTGTACAGATAAAAGTTAAAGGGTGGTTGGTATTAACCATTGGTAATTCCACACTGGGAGAAGAAAATGTTAAAAATTTCAAAGCTATTCGGCATTCTGGCAACGACGTTTATAATGTCGAGCCAATCACTTTTTGCGGGTAATGTCCCCGAAAGCAATGACGCGATCAAATTGGTCATGAACGATTGGACAGGACAGCATGTTTCGACAAAAATTGCAGGCGCTTTGTTGTCGAAAATGGGATATAATGTCGAATATGTAAGTGCTGGTGCGGTGCCCCAACATGCGGGTCTCGCACAGGGGAATTTACACTTTCAGGCCGAAGTTTGGACCAATAACATTGGTGATCTTTATCCGAAATTTGTCGAAAATGGGGATATCGTTGTGTTGGGAAAATTGGGGCTGGAGCCCAGAGAAGGGTGGGTTTACCCTCCATATATGGCTGATAAATGTCCGGGGCTTCCAAGTTATCAGGCACTTTATGACTGCGCGCAAGCCTTTGCCTCCGCATCCTCTTTCCCTAACGGGCGTTTGATTACCTATCCAGCAGATTGGGGTACACGCTCAAAGGACATTGTTGCCGGCATCGAGCTTCCGTTTGAAGCTGTGGCGGGCGGCAGCGAAGGCGCGATGATTGCCGAGTTGAAATCGGCCTATGCAGCCGGGGATCCCATCCTCATGATGATGTGGCAGCCTCATTGGATTTTTGCTGACCTCGATCTTAATTGGGTTGAATGGAACCCTGTGGACGGTGAATGTGTCGAAGAAAGTCAAGCCAAAGACACAGCATGCGGTTTCCAGCAGGCAAGTGTTGATAAAGTTGTTTGGGGTGGGTTCGAAGGAAAATGGCCAGCCGCACACAAAATGCTGAGCACGTACAGCATGACCAATGCGGATCAAAACGCAGCGATCCTTGAAATAGACAACAAAGGCCGTGACATTGATGACGTGGTTTCAGAATGGCTGGCGAATAATGAGAGCACATGGAAAGGCTGGATTGACGCGGCGATGAAATAATCCTTTCGCCATGTTAAACAACGTAAAGAGCGGTTGGATGCGTCAAACCGCTCTTTTTTGGGCCTTGTGGAGCATAGGATGAAACCTGAAAGCGGTCAGAGCGACGATGTAAAGCTATCCTGTCGAAATGTTTGGAAAATATATGGTTCCCAACCCAATCAGTTTTTCAAAGATGGAAAAGCAGCAACTGACAATTGGCAGGACCTTGCCAAGGATATCCGCGCTTCTGATCATATTGTAGCCAATGCAAATGTCAGCTTTGACGTCCGTGCAGGCGAAATTTTCGTCATCATGGGTCTTTCGGGATCTGGTAAATCGACCATTGTGCGCTGTTTATCGCGACTTGTGGAACCAACATTTGGTGAGGTTATTCTAGATGGCCAAGATCTTTTGAAAATCTCGCCAAGCGACCTTATTGATATAAGGCGTCATAAAATGGGTATGGTGTTTCAAAGCTTTGGCTTGATGCCGCATCTAAACGTCATTGATAATATAGCCTTTCCCCTAAAGCTTCAGGGCGTGTCTGAAAAAGACCGCTATGCGCAAGCCGAACGTGTGATCGATCTTGTCGGGTTGAATGGAAGGGAAAGGGATTTTCCCAACCAGCTTTCTGGTGGGCAGCAGCAACGGGTTGGGATTGCGCGGTCCTTGGCTGTTGAACCGGACGTTTGGTTTTTGGATGAACCCTTTTCCGCACTTGATCCGCTGATCCGCAAACAGATGCAGGATGAATTTTTACGCCTGCAGGCAAAGCTTCATAAATCCATCGTCTTCATCACCCATGACTTTCAGGAGGCGCTTCGGATTGCGGATCGGATGGCTATTATGCGCGACGGGGAAATCGTGCAGATCGGGCGGCCTGTCGACCTTATCCTCAATCCGGCAGATGACTATATCCGCGAATTTACCAGTGATGTACCTTGGGAACGGGTGCTGCGCGCAGAGGATATAGCAAAACCCGAAATTGGGATGTCTGACAGCATGCCCCGCGTGAGAGCCGACAGTTTGATCGATGATATATTGCCAATTTTGGCCCAAAATCCGCAGGGTGTTATTGTCGAAGACGGGGACCAATCCATTCTTGGCGTTGCAACAGCCCACGAATTTGTCAGCGCTTTGATTGCTGGACAGAATCCAGCGCCTTAATAAGGAATAAAAAAGTGCCAGTCCAAAAAGAACAAAACACATTGATCTGGCTTGGCATCATCGCGATTACGCTCTTGTCCATTTATCTGCAGGACCAATGGAAATGGATGGCCCAATATCCCAAAGACATGGTCATTCCTCTTGCAGATTGGCTCAGTTTTGGGATGGATTGGGTGATCCAAACCACTGGCTGGTTCTTTATCGGCATCTCATGGATCCTTGAATGGCCTATCAAAGGCGTCCGCTGGTGTCTTCAGATCCTTCCTTGGTCGGTCAGTGTGTTTTTATTTGTTGTTGTGGCCTATGCGTCCTCTGGGCTGCGATTGGCAATTTTCACTGCTCTGGCCTGTTGTTACATGCTGATGATCGGATATTGGGTCGAAAGCTTGAATACACTGTCCTTGGTGGCGATTTCGGTTCCACTGGCGATTCTTTGCGGTTTTGGTTTTGGCGTTTGGGGGTATTTTTCCAAACGCGCAGAACGTGTGATCATGCCTATGCTTGATATTTTTCAGACCGTGCCGACCTTTGCCTATCTTCTACCAATTCTGATGCTTTTTGGCTTTGGGACTGTCGTGGGTCTCATTGCGAGCGTACTTTATTCGTTCCCTCCGATGGTGCGCAATACAATTGTTGGATTGCGGGCTGTCTCGAGTGAAGTGATCGAGTCCGGTTTGATGGCAGGGGCGACACCCAGTCAATTGTTTTGGCAGGTACGTGTTCCTTCTGCATGGAGACAGCTCCTTTTGGGGGTCAATCAGGCAACCATGGCGTCACTAAGTATGGTGATCATCGCCTCAATCATTGGTGGAACAGCCGATATAGGCTGGGAGGTTTTGACAGCCATCCGCAAGGCGCAATTTGGTGAAAGCCTTCTGGCGGGACTGGTCATCGCACTTATGGCGATGGTCATTGACCGGATTACTGCTGGGCTTGCAAATCGGTCGGATGCATATGTTTTGAAGGAGACAAACTTTGTCGCGCGTCGCAGGTATTGGATCATCGCATTTTTGGGTGCGGTCGCATTTTTTGGTCTTGCCCATGGAATTGACGGGTTAAATACATGGCCAAGCTATTTTGAATGGAACCCTGCCGGCATCTTAAACGATGCGCTGACCTATGTCGTTGTGAATTACCGTTCAGAAATTGAATCAATCAAAACATTTGCCTTTTTCTTTGTCATGCTGCCGACAAAAATTGGGCTGAAGGGGACAGTTAGTCCGTTTACTTGGGGGTTTAGCCTCACAATGGTGCATAAAATCGCATATGTCGTTCTTATGCTGGGGCTTGCGTTTTATCTGTCGCGTCGTTGGTCCGTGAATGCTGGTATTTTTGTTCTTTTGTTCGCGATCTTCTATTATTTTGGATTAACGGGACTGCCGTGGCCCGCTCTTTTGCTTATTTACAGCTATGGGGCCTATCAGGTCGGGGGTGTAAGGCTTGGGTTTGGAACCCTTTTGGGGCTGGGGTTTATTGTGATCACTGGCATCTGGTCTGAAGCAATTTTATCTGTATACGTCTGCGGCATTGCGGTTGTCATTTCGTTTGCACTTGGCTCTGCGATTGGCATATGGGCCGCACATAATGAAACAGTATCTGCGGTAGTGCGACCGATCAATGATACTCTTCAGACGATGCCTCTTTTCGTTATTCTGATCCCATTTGTGATGCTGTTTAAAATCGGAGATTTCACCGCATTGCTGGCAATTATCGCCTATGCGATTGTGCCGGCTATTCGATATTCTGAACATGGTCTCAGAAATGTTCCTGCGACTGTTGTAGAGGCGGCGCAAATGATGGGATCAACGCGGTCACAACTGCTTTGGCAGGTGAAAATTCCGCTTGCTTTGCCGATCATGATGCTGGGTCTGAATCAGACAATAATGTATGGTATTGCGATGCTCGTGATTGCTGCCTTGGTGGGGACAAATGGGCTTGAACAAGTGGTTTATATCGGGTTGAGCGACGGAAATTTTGGGGTGGGTATTATTGCGGGCGTTTCTATGGCAATCATTGCCATCATCATTGACCGCGTCACCCGCGCCATCAGCGCGAAACGCAGTCTAGAATTGGGGCTTGCAGCACCTTGAACGATCTGGGGCTAAAATCATGAGGAACAAAAAATGACGGTTGCCGAAAACCTTCCCTTGACGAGTTCCCATTGGGGGACCTATCGCGCACGGGTCAGCAATGGACGTGTGCAGGAACTTTTACCGTTTGAACATGATCTCGATCCTTCACCCATTGGACCTGGAATTATCGACGTACAACATGGACCGACACGCATCGATGCACCAATGGTGCGCAAAAGCTGGCTTGAAGGGGGTCCGGGGCATCGCCCAGAATTACGGGGTGTCGATCCCTTTGTTGCGGTGAGCTGGGAAGAGGCGAATAAGCTTGTCGCAGGTGAAATTGACAGGGTCCGGAAAAATTTTGGCAATCAGGCGATTTTTGGCGGGTCTTATGGTTGGGCGAGTGCGGGGCGTTTTCACCATGCCCAGAGCCAGCTGCACCGCTTCCTCAATTGTGCGGGTGGATATACGAAGTCAAAATTCACCTACAGCTTTGCTGCTGCAGAAGCCATGGTACCTCATATTCTGGGTAGTTTTCGGGAGTATCTTGACACTTCGACCAGTTGGGATTTGATCCGCGATCACACAGAATTGTTTGTCTGTTTCGGAGGAATACCACTTAAGAATGGACAGATCAGCCAAGGCGGAACAGGTCGTCACTACCAGCGGGAAAAATTAATTGCCGCCGCGGCTGAAAATATAGATTTCGTGAATATTAGCCCAATTAGAGCCGATTTACTGGAAAGTGTCGGCGGTGAATGGTTGGCGCTGCGTCCGAATACCGATACGGCTCTGCTTTTGGGTGTTGCGCATACGCTTCATACCGAAGGGTTGAGCGACCCTGCATTTTTGAACCGGTATACTGAAGGGTTTGACGAATTCTTACCCTATCTATTGGGTCAGTCTGACGGAATTCCAAAATCGGCAGCTTGGGCGGCTGATATTTGTGAATTGAATGAAGATGACATTTTGTCTTTGGCGCGGCGTATGGCTCATAAACGGACGATGATTTCCGTCAGCTGGTCGCTGACCCGTCAGGATCATGGGGAACAAGCGTTCTGGGCTGCGATCACGGTTGCGGCGATGCTGGGACAAATAGGATTACCTGGCGGTGGATTTGGATTTGGCTATAGTGCGATGAATTATATCGGCGGTGATTTTGCCATCTTACCCTATTCCGCTCTACCTCAGGGGAAAAACCCTGTCAGGGATTTTATTCCTGTCGCGCGCATCACAGATCTTTTGACGCGCGCCGGGGAAACGGTGGAATTTGACGGACAGACGCTGACCTATCCCGAAATAAAAATGATGTACTGGGCTGGGGGAAATCCGTTTCACCATCATCAAGACCTTGGTCGTCTGATGGAGGCGTGGCAAAAACCGGACACGGTGATTGTGCATGAATGGTGCTGGAATTCCCTTGCAAAACGAGGGGACATCGTTTTGCCATGCACGACACCGCTGGAACGTCATGATATCGCGATGACGCCGCGCGACCCCTATATAGTGTCTATGTCAAAGCTTACCGAACCTTATGCACAGAGCCGAAACGATTATGATATCTTCGCAGGAATAGCTTCCGAGCTTGGAATTTCGCAGGCCTTTACCGGTGGTCGCAGTGATGCGCAGTGGTTGCGTGATATTTATGAAGAGACGCGGGCGAATGTCGCACACTTGGGACATGATTTGCCTGAATACGAAAAGCTCTTGGAAACAGGCTGGCATAAGCTTGACGATCCGAGCGAGCCCAAAATCATGCTCAAAGATTTCAGAAACGATCCTGTCAAAAACGCTTTGTCAACGCCGAGTGGGAAAATCGAGATTTTTTCAAAAACCGTCTCTGATTTTGGATATGATGATTGCCCGGGGCATACAGTGTGGCGCGAACCCTATGAGTGGCTTGGTGGTTCTGATCAATCCCATCCGTTTCATTTGATATCAAACCAACCGCCCGCAAAGCTACATTCGCAAATCGACCATGGCAGTGTCAGCCGTGCATCAAAAGTAAATGGTCGCGAAGCGTTGCGTATCCATCCGCTAGACGCGCAGACATGCGGTGTAAAAGATGGGGACCTTGTTCGTGTCTATAATAATCGCGGGGCCTGTTTGGGTACAGTTGTCACAGACACCACTTTGCGCCGGAATGTGGTGCAGATGAGCACTGGTTCGTGGTTTGACCCCTTGGATCCCTCAGACCCGTATAGTTTGTGCAAGCATGGAAATCCGAATGTTCTGACCCGGGATAAGGGAACTTCGAAGCTTGGGCAGGGGCCGTCAGCGCATACGTGTTTGGTCAGTGTTGAACCGTTTTCCGGTATACCCCCAAAAGTGACTGCGCATGAACCGCCAGAAATCATAAGAAAATAGCGAATTCTTTTGCGGGTTTGGACAAGCGCGGCTTGCAGCTGAATGTTCAGTTTGTGTTATCGACGCTCAGGCGGTCTATGGGAAGGCCGCTTGGTACAGTGTCTGGAATGCCCAAAATGCCGGTTTTTGCAGATTTGCCCGTCAAGCTGTTTAGGAATGCGATGATGTCATTGATTTCATTATCGCTTAAATCCTGCGGTGACAGGTCGATTGCCCGTTCGAAACGTGCCATTTCACGGCTGTCATCCCAGACAAGAAAATCAAGATTGGAAAGATGTGGCACATCTGGCAATGCCGCCAAATCCCGCGTCCAATCCGCAAGAGACGCGGTAGGTTGCAGGTGGTGCTTCACGATCCCCCACAAAGTTGGGTAGGCGCCATTATGTCCATAAGGGGCGGTTAGAGCCACATTTCGAAGCGAAGGAGTGCGAAATCTATACGCATCATCCAGATTGTCACTTTCTCCCATAAATCCAACGTCACGCACGGTCGGATCAAATCGGCGTGTGCGCCCCGGACCAAAGGGCGGAAGCCCGATGGCATAAAATTTGTGATCGCTGAACAGGGGGCCTGAATGACATTCACTACATCCCGCTTTGCCGAAAAATAGCTCCATTCCCTTTTTTTCTGAGTCGGTCAGGGCGGTTTGGTCACCAGCCAGAAAGGCATCAAAGGGGCTGTCATAGCTTTGCCACTCAGTTCCCATAAAGGCAGCCAACGCGTTCCCAATATCGACAATTGTGACGTCTTCTGGTTTTGAGATTGTAGGAAATGCATCGACAAAGCGTTGTCCATAATCGCCCGTGACGCGGACACGTTTTGCAAGAATGGGCCAACCCGTATCAATACGGTCATGCAAAGCACCTGCAATTTCGTTTTCTTTTGGATTACCTGCCATTTCGAATTGCGCCACCAGAGGGAAAACCGCCTGTGCCGCGAGGATCGAATTAAATCCCTTGGGAAGCCATTCTTCGGCTAAGGAATCAAACCCGCTGTCATAAAGATGCGATTTACTAAGCCGTCCATCGTGGAACAAAACATGTATTTCTTTAGCCCCAAGGTTCCAAAGCGCGGATGCATTTCGCGGGATGCGCTTTTTGATTAAATTATCACCCTTGCCCGGGCTGCGGTTGGGGCCAAGGCCCTCTCCACCTTCGCCAATGCCAAGGGATAATCCATCCCCCGTACCAAAGGCCGGATGATGGCAGGTTGAACAAGAAATATTCCTGTTTCCTGACAATATTTTATCATAAAATAACAATTGACCCAAAGCGGCCTGTTTTTCATCAAATGCGATGAAATCTTCTGCTGTAAGGGGCTTTAATTCCTTTGCTACAGAGGTTGTTGCGAAAAGCACACAGAATAGGAAGAGCCAATGCGCGTTATTTTGTTTTTCAGTCTTTGGTTTTGTGGCGCTGCCCTTGCGGATATCGAAGAGGCCCGCGACCTGATGGAAGCTGGCAAATTTGTTGAAGCGAAGGAGGCACTTTGGCCAGCTGCGCGATCTGGCAATGCGGATGCCGAAGAACTGATTGGTGTCATGTATGCCATGGGGCTTGGCGTCGAACGGGATGATGAGCGCGCTTTCGAATGGTATCTTCGTGCCTCTCTTAAGGGGCATCCAGGCGCGCAATCTGGAATTGGATGGTATTATGAAGTCGGACGTGGCCTTCCGGCACCGGATCTTGTCAGGGCCTATATGTGGTATGCGCTTTCGGCCATTGGCGGTGATCCCGATGCCGCGATCAGCCTTGAAGAAGTTGTCAAAAAAATGACGTCTGAAGAAATTGAAAAAGCGCATGTGCTGATTGATGACTATCGTGTGTGGTTATATCCGTTTCGTTAAGCCGGTTCTGCCAATGGTTTGGCAAACCTTTTAGGGGCATTCGTATTCGGGTCGATGATTGGTCCGTCTGAATATTGTGTTACATAGGCGCGGCGGGGATGACGGGTGTTGTTTGTTCCTGAGCTGTGGAGCGTCAGGCTCGAAAAGGCGACAACCGTACCCGCTTTGCAGATCAACGGAAGACCCCGTTCTGTTCCAGAATATCCATTTAATTCGTTGCTCTGTCGTCCTGCCATTTATGAGGCTCCAAGTAATTCTCATTCTCCAGATTACGGGGCAGGATATAAAGACATCCATTGTCCAGATTGGTGTCATCCAAGGCGATCCAGACAGTCACATAGGGACGATGTTCAAATCCAACATAGGCACCATCCTGATGCCATGCAAACCTTGCGCCCTGACCTGAACCTTTCACAACGAATTGTTCATTAAACAACATCGCCTCATCAATCCCAAGACTTTGAATAATCTTCGCCATTTTTGGGCCAAGAAGAAAAGCCTCAAGTTCTGGAAAATCCGTGTGCCTGTGGCTTAGGAAACGTCGTGATGATCCAAGACCAATTTTGTGGATATCCCCTTGTCCGCCATCATCAACAGGTTCGGACAAGAGCGCATCACAACAGGTTTGAAGTAAAGATAGTTCATCTTTATCAAGGATGTTTTCAAAAACTTCAAATCCCTGTTTG
>Ga0129342_1001429_pt1 | contig 10663 bp, 10 predicted proteins | sample CPBDNA_5_FD_94426 | JGI IMG/M metagenome (GOLD analysis project Ga0129342, IMG submission 94426) | Freshwater to marine salinity gradient microbial communities from Chesapeake Bay, USA - CPBay_Sum_15_0.2_DNA | ecosystem: Environmental > Aquatic > Marine > Coastal | place: USA: Chesapeake Bay...
ATTGGTATATTTACTCCAACCATACCCACTTTGATTTTACTTGCAAAAGTTCTAGCGCTGTCACCATCTCTGGTAAAAATTGAGGTTCCATTTCCATATTCATGATTATTTACTAAATCGACTGCAGTATTAAAATCTTCTACTCGAACGACTGACAATACAGGTCCAAAAATCTCTTCCTTATAAATTCTCATATCTTCCTTCACATGATCAAATAAACAGCCGCCAATATAAAATCCATTTTCATAACCTTGTAACTTAAGATTTCTTCCATCCACTACTAATTTGGCACCTTCTTCTACTCCTAAATCAACGTATCCTTTTACTTTTTCTAGATGTTCTTTGGTTACCAATGGACCCATTTCAGATCCCTTATCCATACCGGGTCCTACTTTTAATGCTTCAACTTTTTCAGATAATCTCTTTACTAATTCATCGCCAATATTTCCGACTGCAACTGCAACAGATTGAGCCATACACCTTTCACCTGCTGATCCATAAGCTGCACCCATTAGACCATTTACAGCTTGATCAAGATCTGAGTCAGGCATAACAACACAATGGTTTTTGGCGCCGCCTAATGCTTGAACTCTTTTTTCATTTTTAGCTGCGTTCTCGTAAATATATTTAGCAATTCCAGTAGAGCCTACAAAACTAATTGCACTAACATCCTTATGTTCTAGTAATGCATCAACAGATTCTTTATCTCCGTTAATAACATTTAACACCCCATCTGGTAATCCCGCTTCTTTTAAAAGTTGTGCTAACATTAATGGACAGCTTGGGTCTTTTTCTGATGGTTTTAAAATGAAAGTATTTCCACAGGCTATCGCCATAGGAAACATCCACATTGGTACCATCGCTGGAAAATTAAATGGTGTTATACCTGCGCAAACTCCTAATGGCTGGCGCATTGACCAACTATCAACCCCTTTGCCAACGTTTTCAGTAAATTCACCTTTTAATAAATGAGGTATTCCACATGCAAATTCAACAACTTCCAATCCTCTAGTTAATGAACCCTTAGCATCATCGTAAACCTTACCGTGTTCTGCTACGATTAACTTTGTTAATTCATCTGAATTTTTTTCAATTAATTCTTTATATTTAAATAAAATTCTCGCTCTTGTGATCGGAGGTGTTAATGACCACTCTTTAAATGCTTCATTGGCATTTTTAACGGCAATATCGACATCATTTTTACTTGCTAAACTTACTTTTGCCTCAACTTCACCAGTTGCAGGATTAAAAACATCGGATGTTCTTTTACTATCACCTTTAAATTCTTTGCCATCCACAAAGTGGAAAATATTTTTCATTTAATCTTTCTAGTTTGACTTTTCAGTCACCAACATTTTTTTGATAGATCCAATTGCTTTTGCTGGATTTAAACCTTTTGGGCATGCGTTTGTACAATTCATAATCGTATGACATCTAAACAATTTTAGTTCGTCAGCAACTTTTTTTAACCTTTTCTTTCGTTCCTCATCTCTACTATCTATTATCCATCTGTAAGCTTGTAATAAAACTGCAGGTCCTAAATATTTATCTCCATTCCACCAGTAGCTCGGGCAAGAAGTTGCACAACAAGCACATAAAATACATTCATATAATCCGTCTAATTTTGATCTATCTTCAATCGTTTGCAAACCTTCAGATCCATTTGTTGTTTTACTTGATTGCATCCAAGGCTCAATTGACTGATACTGCTTATACATCTGTTTAAGATTAGGAACTAAATCTTTTATGACAGGCATGTGAGGGAGAGGATAAATATTAATATCTCCATTCACTTCTTTTGCTGACTTTGTGCAGGCTAGCGTATTTGAGCCATCAATATTCATAGCACAAGAACCACAAATCCCCTCTCTACAAGATCTTCTAAATGTTAATGTAGAGTCAATTTCATTTTTAATTTTTATTAATGCGTCTAAAACCATTGGACCACAATTGTCCATGTCTACTTCGTAAGTATCTAATCTTGGATTTTCCCCATCTTCAGGGTTCCATCTATAAACATTAACTTTTTTTATATTTTTAGCATTGTCGTCAGCTTTATAATATTTTCCTTTTTTAACTTCGGAGTCTTTTGGAAGATTAAACTGTACCATACTTAATATACTCTAGCTTTTGGAGGGAAGTACTGAACATCATTAGTTAGGGTATAATTATGAACATCTCTATAATCGATAGATACTTTTCCATCTTTATGCCACGCCAAAGTATGTTTCATCCACTCCTCGTCATTTCTATCTTTAAAATCTTCTCTAGAATGCGCGCCTCTACTTTCTTTTCTATTTTCTGCAGAAGCGACTGTAACTTGAGATTGTCTAATTAAATTATCAAACTCTAAAGCTTCAACCAGATCGGTATTAAAAATTAAAGATCTGTCTTTTACACTGATATCAGACAGTCCCTGCCAAGGTTCTTGTATTTCGTTCAAGCCCTCTTTTAATGTTTTGTCTGTCCTAAAAACCGCACATTTGCTTTGCATAGTTCTTTGCATTTTGTCCCTTAACACTGCAGTAGGAGTGTTCCCACTTGCATTTCTCATTTTGTCAAATCGATCTAAACATTTTTGAGTTTCTTGGTCTGAAATTTGTTCATGCTTAGAATTTGGTTTTACTTTTTCAGCAGCTCTAACAGCAGCTGCTTTTCCGAAAACAACTAGATCAATTAAAGAATTTGAACCAAGTCTATTTGCACCATGAACAGAAACACATGCAGCTTCTCCAACTGCCATTAAACCTTCAACAATAACGTCTGAGCCTGCTGCATCTTTTGATAAAACTTCTCCAAAATAATTAGTTGGAATACCTCCCATATTATAGTGAACAGTTGGAAGTACTGGAATTGGCTCTTTAGTTACATCAACACCTGCGAATACTTTAGCTGACTCTGAAATGCCTGGTAAGCGTTCTTTTAAAATCTTTTCATCTAAATGGTTTAAATGTAAAAATATATGATCTTTATTTTTCCCTACACCTCGACCTTCATTAATTTCTATTGTCATTGATCTAGACACTACATCTCTGGAAGCTAAATCCTTCGCAGAAGGAGCATACCTTTCCATAAATCTTTCACCTTCAGAGTTGACTAAAAAACCACCTTCTCCACGACTACCTTCAGTGATTAAGCATCCTGCTCCATAAATTCCTGTTGGATGAAATTGAACAAATTCCATATCTTGAAGAGGTAAACCTGCCCTTAAAACCATACCGCCACCGTCTCCAGTACATGTGTGTGCTGATGTTGCTGAAAAATATGCTCTACCATAACCGCCTGTTGCTAAAATGACCATTTTAGATCTAAAACGATGAATAGTTCCATCCTGTAAGTTCCATGCAATAATTCCCTGGCACTTTCCATTTTCCATTATTAAATCTAATGCAAAATATTCAATAAAAAATTCAGTGTCTTTTTTTAAAGCTTGGCCGTACAGAGTATGTAAAATTGCATGACCTGTTCTATCAGCAGCTGCACACGTTCTTTGTACAACTCCATTTCCATAATTCTTTGTCATTCCACCAAAAGGTCTTTGATAAATTTTTCCATCCTCAGTTCTACTAAATGGAACTCCATATTTTTCGAGTTCGATTACTGCTTGTGGCGCTTCCTTACATAAAAATTCAATCGCATCTTGATCACCTAACCAATCGGCACCTTTCACGGTATCATACATGTGCCATCTCCAATCATCTTCACACATGTTACCTAGAGCTGCAGAAATTCCACCTTGTGCAGCAGCAGTATGACTTCTGGTTGGAAATACTTTTGAAACACACGCTGTTTTTAGACCAGCCTCGGCCAGGCCTACAGCTGCCCTTAAGCCTGAGCCACCCGCTCCAACTACAACAACATCATACTCATGATTAATTACTTCGTAACTCATATAGCCAATATAATCATTGCAGTGATTGCGGCAACAGGAATTATAATTGAAATTCCAAGTATGGATAAATTTGCCAATTTTCTTATTTTTTCATCTTGTATATAGTCTTCAAAAATCTCACTCATTCCTAATCTCATATGAAAGAAAGCTAAAATAAAAATTAAGCTTATTACTGCGACATTAAACCTATTATTCAAAAACTGTAATGCTTCAAGGTAACTAAAATTCATCAAATTATCAAAATGAAATAAGAACCAAAGTAAAACCGGAATTAATAAAACTGCAGCAACTCTTTGCATCAACCATTTTGAAACAACGTGGTTCATTAAATAAACCATACCAAAAATGTTAATACAAAAGATGATAACAAGACTATGATACCAGATAGGTTCGCAACTTTTAAATCATAACCATAACCAAGATCCCAAAATAAATGCCTTATACCATTTAATAGGTGATAGGAAAAAGACCAAGTAATTCCTACAAATATAAACTTGCCAATAAAGGATGATGAAAACATTTCAAAATAAGAAAATGTATTTTGTCCTGAAATTAATAATAGAATCCAAAGTGTTAAAAATATCATTCCAGCTAAATTAAAAACAGATGTCATTCTGTGAGTGATAGATAATAATGATGACAGTTGCCATTTATAAACTTGCAAATGTGGCGATAAAGGACTTTTAGAACTCATAATCTAAAAAGTTAATATCTGAAATTTCCTAAATTTCAAAATTTTAAAATGTCTCTATTTTTAGTTTAATTTATCAATAATTGCTGAACCCATATCAGAGGTTGAAACTTTTTTCTTACCATCCTCCATAATATCAGGTGTTCTTAAACCATCTTTAAGTACAGCTCTAACTGCTTTATCAATTTCATCTGAAACCTCGTCAAAATTAAGAGAGTATTTTAGCGCCATCGCAAAGCTTAAAATCATTGCAAGTGGATTAGCAATACCTTTTCCTGCAATATCAGGTGCTGAACCATGACACGGCTCATACATCGATCTTATTCTTCCATTTTTATCTTTTTCACTTAGAGACGCAGAGGGCAACATACCAAGAGATCCGGTTAACATCGCAGCTTCGTCTGATAACATGTCACCAAATAAATTATCTGTGACAATTACATCAAATTGTTTTGGGTTTCTGACTAACTGCATTGCGCAATTATCGGCTAGCATATGACTTAACTCAATGTCTTTATATTGCTTATTCTCATCATAAAATTTCTGAACTTCTTCTTTCCATAATAGTCCAGCTTCCATAACATTTGATTTTTCAGCAGATGTTACTTTTTTATTTCTTTTCTTTGCTAAATCAAAAGCAACCTTTGTCACTCTTACAATTTCTTTCGTTGTATAGACATGAGTATTAATCCCTTTTCTCTCTCCATTTTGAATTGGTTCAATACCTCTTGGTTCACCAAAATAAATACCACCGGTCAATTCTCTCACAATCATAATATCTAAATCTGAAACTATTTCAGGTTTTAGGCTTGAAGCGCTAACTAGCTCTGAAAAGCAAATTGCTGGTCTTAAATTTGCAAATAATCTTAATTCTTTTCTTAGCCTTAGCAAAGCTCTCTCTGGTCTTTTTGCAAAATCTAATTTGTCATACTGAGGTCCTCCAACCGCACCTAATAAAACTGCATCACTATCTTGAGCTTTGTATAAAACATCATCAGTTAGAGGTGTTTTGTTTTTATCATATGAAGCTCCTCCAACTAGTTCTTCATTAATGACTAAATCTAGATTTTTCTTTGTATTTAAAAATGAAATTAACTTTTTAACTTCATTCATAATCTCTGGTCCAATACCATCGCCAGGTAATAATAATAAATTTTTTTTACTCATTTAATTTTTGAGATTAAAATAACCAGGGTGTTTTGGTTTTAAATTTATCTATGAAACTTTCTATTTTTGATGATTTATTTAAAGTGAGTGCAATATCATCATAACCATTGATTAAACACTCTTTTCTAAATGCATCTACATCAAAATCAATGGGTTGATTATCACCTTTGTGAATTTTTTGATCTTCTAAATCAACTTCAATTTCTTTTTTTTGATTGGCTATCTCAGATAGTTCTTTTACTTTTTCTTGAGGTAAGACAATTGGCAAAATTCCATTTTTAAAACAGTTATTAAAAAAAATATCAGCAAAACTTGGTGCAATCACTACTCTAATACCGAAATCTAATAATGCCCATGGTGCATGCTCTCTTGAAGATCCACAGCCAAAATTTTTATCAGCAATTAAAATTTGAGATTGATTATAGGGCTCTTGGTTTAATATAAATTCATTAATAGGTTGGCCGCTATCATTATATCTCATTTCAAAAAACAAACTTTTTCCTAAACCAGTTCTTTTAATCGTTTTTAAAAATTGCTTAGGAATAATCATATCAGTATCAATATTAACTATTGGCAAATATGCTGGGATACTTTTAATTTTTGAAAATTTTTCCATTATAAAAACTTTCTGACGTCCGTAAGTTTTCCTTCAATAGCTGCTGCGGCTGCCATTTCAGGACTCATTAAATGAGTTCTTCCACCTCGACCTTGTCTTCCTTCAAAATTTCTATTTGATGTCGATGCACATCTTTCTTGTGGTTTAAGTTGGTCTGGGTTCATTCCAAGACACATTGAACAACCTGGTTCTCTCCATTCCAATCCAGCTTCAATAAATATTTTATCAAGCCCTTCTTCTTCTGCTTGTTTTTTTACTAATCCTGAGCCAGGTACAACATAACCTGTTACTTTTTCGTTTATTTTTTTCCCTTTAAGAATTTTAGCTGCTGATCTTAAATCTTGAATTCTTCCATTAGTGCATGATCCTATAAAAACTTTATCAATTTCAATTTCGTTAATTTTTTCATTACCTTTAAAACCCATATACTCTAAAGCTCTTGTTATAGATTTTTTTTTGTCTTCATCTGATTGAGACTCAACATTTGGGACAGATCCATCAATTGGAATTACATCTTGTGGGCTTGTTCCCCAAGTAACTGATGGCGCTATATCTTCTGCCTTAAGTTTTATGATTTCATCAAATTTTGCATCTGGGTCTGACTTTAAACTTAACCAAAAGTTTTTTGCTTTTTCCCAATTATCTTCTTTAGGTGCCATTGGACGTCCTTTAATAAATTCAACAGTTTTTTCATCTGGAGCAACCAAACCTGCTCTAGCTCCAGCTTCAATAGACATATTGCAAATTGTCATTCGCTCTTCCATCGATAAGTTTTTAATAGTTTCACCCGCATACTCGATAACAAAACCTGTTCCTCCGGCTGTACCAATTTTTCCAATTATATTTAAAATAATATCTTTAGCTGTCACACCTGGAGATAATTTACCATTGACCTCAATTTTCATATTTTTGGATTTAGCTTGAATTAAAGTTTGGGTAGCTAATACATGTTCAACTTCAGAAGTTCCTATACCAAATGCTAGAGCACCAAATGCACCGTGCGTTGCAGTATGACTATCTCCGCAAACTATTGTCATGCCAGGTTGAGTAAAACCCTGCTCTGGACCAATAACATGGACAATACCTTGCCTCACATCTGTTAAGCCATAATAATCAATACCAAAATCCTTACAGTTTTTTTCTAGGGTATCTACTTGAATTGCTGACTCTTTATTTTCAATTCCTTTACTTCTATCAGTGGTTGGAACGTTATGATCTGCTACCGCTAATGTAAAATTTGGAAATTTAACTTTTCTTCCAGACATCTTCAAACCTTCAAATGCCTGTGGGCTTGTTACTTCATGTACTAAGTGTCTATCAATGAAAATTAAAGATGTTCCATCTTTTTGCTCATCAACTAAATGATTATCCCAAATCTTATCGTAAAGTGTTTTTGCCATTAAACGATCTATTTTTTTTCTTCAGGCTTGGTGTCTTGCTGTTCCTCTTTTTTTGAATCTTCTTTATTTATCTGATCATTTTGAGAAGTTGCAACTTCATTTGCAGCTTCTATAGTTTGTTCTTCTTGTATCTTTTCTTCTTGAACAGCATCTATTCCAAGTTTCTTTTTAATTTTTTCATTAATTCTTGCAGACTTACCACTTCGATCTCTTAAATAATAAAGTTTTGCTCTTCTAACTTTTCCTGATCTAATCAGTTCTATTGAATCTAAATTTGGACTGTATAGTTGAAACACTCTCTCAACACCTTCACCAAATGAAACCTTTCTTACCGTAAATGAGGCATTAATGCCTCCGCCTTTTTTAGCAATACAAACACCTTCAAAAGCTTGAACTCTTTGTCTTTTACCCTCTACGATACGAACATTTACTCTTATCGTATCACCTGGAAAAAATTCAGTAGTTTTTTTACCTTTACTAATTTGCTCTAAATGCTTTTTTTCAATTTCTTCAATTCTATTCATCTTAATTATACTTAATTTTTAGTATGCTTAGCCCATAAATCTGGCCTAAGGCGCTGTGTTATACTCCGTGATTGTTTTAAACGCCAGTCTTTTATTTCCGCATGATTCCCCGATAATAGCACCTCTGGAACTTGAATTTCTTTCCAAATTCTTGGTTGGGTATATTGAGGATACTCTAAAAGGTTATCACTAAAAGTTTCATCTTGATTAGATTTTTCATTTCCTAATACTCCAGGTAATAATCTAATAACCGCATCAAGCAAAACAGTTGCAGCGGTTTCTCCACCTGAAAGAATATAATCTCCGACTGAAATTTCCTCTATTTCTCTATAGTCTAAAACTCTTTGATCAATTCCTTCAAAATGTCCGCAAAGTAAATTAATCCCTTCAGTTGATGCAATTTCACTTGCAATATCTTGATTAAAAACTTTTCCTCTAGGTGATAAATAGTATGTTTTTAAATTGTTAGAATTTTTTTCTAGACATTGATTTATAACTTCAGCTTTTAAAACCATGCCACTACCTCCTCCGAATGGTCTATCATCTACAGTGGAGTGCTTATCATCAGCATAATCTCTTATATTTTTAACATTTAAATTCCAAATCTTTTTGTCTAGAGCTCTCTGGTATATTCCTTGACCAAGAGCTCCAGGAAAAAATTCAGGATACAATGTAAAAATATTTGCTGAAAACACTTCTATTTTTTCTCTTCTTCTTTGACCGGTTCCTCAGCAGGTTTTTCTTCTGATTTAGTTTCTTCAGCTGGTGCTTCATTAGCTGGTGCTGGAGTAGGCTCAGCTGGTTTTTCAGCTTCTGCTTTTGCAGCTTCTTCAGCTGGTTTTTCTGCTTCTGCTTTTGCAGCTTCTTCAGCAGCTTTTTTTGCCTCTTCTGCAGCAGCGAGTCTTTCTTGTGCTTTTTTCTTCGGCTTCGCTTTGTTAGGATTATTTCGTTGTGCAGGCTTAGGTATAATGTTTGCTTCACCTAAAAATCTAGCTATTCGATCAGATGGTTTGGCACCTTTTTCTAACCAGTATTTAATTCGATCAACATCTAAGTTTAATCTTTCTTTTTTATCTTTCGGTAACAAGGGATTAAAAAAACCTACCTTTTCAATAAATCTTCCATCTCTTGGTTTTCTAGAGTCTGCAATGACAATTTTATATACAGGTCTTTTTTTTGCACCTCCTCTAGACATTCTTATTTTTAACATTGTGTTCCTTTCAATTATTTTAAGTTATTTAATAGCTCTGGTGGAATACCATCAAAACCTTGTAAAGCTCCTCGCCCGCCCTTAGACATTTTTTTCATTACATTTGTCATCATTTTATGTTGTTTGAGAAGTTTGTTTACCATTGAAATGTCCGTGCCCGACCCATTTGCAATTCTTTTTTTTCTTGAGCCTCCAATAATCTTTGGATTAACTCTTTCACTCTGTGTCATTGATAAAATTATTGCTTCTTGTTTTTTTAGTAAATTTTCATCTAAGTTTGCTTCATCAATTTGTTTTTTCATTTTTGAAACTCCCGGCATCATGCTTAGAACTCCACTCATGCCTCCTACTTTTTTCATCTGTCTAATTTGCTGTAAATAAGTATCAAAAGTAAAAGATCCTTTTTTAAAATCCTCTTCTAATTGTTCAATTTTTTCTTGCTCTAAATCTTCTGAAACTTTTTCAACTAAAGAGACAACATCTCCCATCCCTAAAATTCTATTGGCTATTCTATCTGGGTGAAATGTTTCTAATTGATCAATCTTTTCTCCAGTGGCTAAAAATTTTATAGGACATCCAGTTACAGCTTTCATACTTAAAGCCGCCCCACCCTTTCCATCACCATCAATTCTAGTTAGTATGATTGAAGAAAGATTAACTGTTTTTTGAAACTCTTGAGCAATATTGACAGCATCTTGCCCTGTTAGTGAGTCTGCAACCAAAATAATTTCATGAGGTTGAATTTCATTTTCTAATTGTTTTAATTCCATCATCATTTGCTGATCGATTTGAGTTCTACCCGCAGTATCAAAGATTAAAACATCTTCACCACTTAGAGATACGGCATTCATTGCACGTTTTGATATTTCTATGGGTAATTGGCCTTCAATAATAGGGAGGGTCTTTATACTATTTTCTGTACCCAGGATTTCTAGCTGTTTTTGTGCAGCAGGACGATAAATATCTAAACTTGTCATTAATACTTTTTTAGATAATTTTTTTTCTAAAAAATGACCAAGTTTAGCAGATGTTGTGGTTTTACCAGACCCTTGTAATCCAATAACTAAAATCTTTATTGGAGGTACATTACTTAAATTTAAATCTGACTTTTCGCTTCCTAAAACTTTTACAAGCTCATCGTAAACAATTTTAACAATCATCTG
>Ga0129342_1001430_pt1 | contig 10661 bp, 11 predicted proteins | sample CPBDNA_5_FD_94426 | JGI IMG/M metagenome (GOLD analysis project Ga0129342, IMG submission 94426) | Freshwater to marine salinity gradient microbial communities from Chesapeake Bay, USA - CPBay_Sum_15_0.2_DNA | ecosystem: Environmental > Aquatic > Marine > Coastal | place: USA: Chesapeake Bay...
AACAGAGATTTTTTATAAAAAAATTAAAAACCGACTTGACTACATTGACGGTGCTGATTTGGTTGCAAATGAAGCAGTAGAAAGGATTCTTCTTTCTGGAAAATCTCGAGCATACGGCTTAGAAGTATTATTTAAAAAAAATACTGGTAATCACAATTACTGGATTGCGTATACTTATTCAAAATCTCAACAAAAAACAGAGGGAAGAACTCAATTTGAAACTGGTATAAATAATGGTCAATGGTATTACACTCCTCATGATAAAACACATGATGTTAGCTTTGTATCAAATCTCAAACTTTCAAAAAAATTAACTTTAAACACAAACTTAATTTTTCAAACTGGACAACCAACTAATTACCCAGTTGGTCAATATACTTTTATGGACTTAAATATTCCAAACTATAGTATTAGAAATTCAGAAAGATTGCCAAACTACCATAGGCTTGATATTTCAGTTTCCTTGAAACCAACAAAAACTAAAAGCTACAATAGTGAATGGATTTTTGGGTTTTACAATATATATAACAGAGACAACGCTAATTCTATTTTTTTTAGAGAAAATAGTGAAACATTAAAAAATGAGGCTATTCAACTTTCAATTTTTGGAATCGTTCCAAGTGTAACATATAACTTTAACTTTTGATGAAAAAATTAAAATTCATATTATTTTTTTTTATTTTATTAGGCTGCGAAAAAGTAATTGATATAGAAACTGATTTTAATGATACTCGACTTGTTGTAGATGCTAATATTTCTAAACACAGAGATAGTTTAAATGCAAAAGCATCTGTAAAACTTAGTGAAACAGTTCCTTATTTTTCAAATGAAGAAAGTATAATTAATGATGCTATTGTTTCAATTGAGATTAATCAAAAAACACATAACCTTTATTATGATAATCCAACAAAATTATATGTATCTGATATTAATTTTATTGAAAATAATAGTGACTTTGTCTTACTTATTGAACATAAGAATAATAATTACACATCCAGTTCAAAACTTGTTAAAACTCCAAAGATTGAATCGGTTGTATTTGGTGACAGAAAATCACTAAATAAAGATGAAGTTGAATTAAAAGTTACATTCACTGATCCACCTGAACAAGGAAATTATTATTTATGGAAATTTGGACCAAAAAAATCAGGAAAATTTGATTATTTACCTGCTCTTGATAAATATATTAATGGTAATAAATTTACCTTTTCATTTTTTATTGATAAGACAGAATATCTTCAAGATAGTGATTACATTAATATTGAAATTAATGGTATTACAGAAGACTATTTCAATTACTTAAATATATTAACTAGTCAAGCAGGTGCTCAAAATGGAAGACCTTTTTCAACATCGAGTTCAGTTATTAAGGGAAATGTAGTAAATAACACTAATATTGAAAACTTTCCCTTAGGCTATTTCAGAGTTTATGAATTTGATTATTTTAGATTATATAAAGAAAATGCGCCTGACGGTTATTTTGATTAATTTATATTATGAATTTTAAAAAAATCACTGAATCTGATTCAAATTATGATAATTTGGAGAAAAAATCTTCATCTGACTTATTAAAAATAATTAATAAAGAAGACCAATCTGTAGCCAACAACGTTAAAGAGGCTATTCCTCAGATTGATAAATTAGTTAAAAAAATAGTTAAACAGTTAAATAAAAATGGAAGATTGTTTTACATTGGTTCAGGAACAAGTGGTAGACTTGGTGTAGTGGATGCTTCAGAATGTCCACCAACTTTTGGAGTTGATTATGATCTAGTAATTGGAATTATTGCAGGTGGTGATAAGGCAATTAAAAAAAGTATAGAAAATGCAGAAGATGATTTTTTTCAAGGATGGAAAGATTTAAAAAATTATAACGTAAATAAAAATGATTTTGTTATTGGAATAGCAGCATCTGGAACAACTCCCTACGTACTTGGTGCTATTAAACAATGTAATTCAAATGAAATCCCTACTGGCTGCATAACTTGTAATCCAGGAAGTCCTCTTTCAGAATTATCTAAATTCCCTATTGTTGTTAATGTTGGACCTGAGGTTGTTACTGGAAGTTCTAGAATGAAAGCTGGAACAGCCCAAAAAATGGTTCTAAATATGATTTCAACAACATGTATGATATTAATTGGAAAGGTAGAAGGAAACAAAATGATTGATATGCAATTGACAAATGATAAACTTTCTAAAAGAGCAACAAAAATGGTTATGACTAAATTAGGTGTAGATGAAGCTAAAGCAAAAGATCTGTTAACAAAGCATAAAAGTGTTAGATTAGCAATAAATAGTCAGAAAATATGAATAAAAACTTCTTTAGAATGGGATTAAAAAATATTGCACAATCAATTTTTTTTATGTTTCTAGGACCTACCTTAATGTTTCAGTCTTTAAATAATAAAGAACACCCATGGTTTTTATTTATTTTCATATTAAGTATTTTAGTTTGCTTATTTGCTATTTACAAAGGTGTAAAAGGACTGAAAAATATTATGAATTCTATTTTTAAAAAAAACTAGAGTTGGGTTGGTATATAAAACATTGAATGTATCTTTGTCAAAATTTATTTTAAATAAATGCTAAAAATTAGATTTCCAGATGGAGCTATAAGATCATTTGAATTATATTCAACTCCTTTTCAAATTGCTTCGTCCATAAGTCAAGGATTGGCAAGAAATATTATTTCTGCTGAATTTAATGGAAAAAAAATTGAAACATCAACAAAATTAAATGAAGATGGAGATTTAAAGTTTTTCACCTGGGAAGACAAGCAGGGAAAAGAAGCTTTTTGGCATTCTTCAGCTCATTTGTTAGCTCAAGTCTTAGAAGAACTTTATGATGGAATTAAGCTAACAATAGGTCCTGCAATTTCAAATGGTTTTTATTATGATGTTGATTTTGGTAACAAAACAATGTCAGAAAAAGATTTCTCAAAAATCGAAAATAGAATGATTGAAATAGCTAGAAATCAGCATGAGTTTAAATTCAGGTCTGTTTCAAAAAAAAAAGCAATTGATTTTTATTCTAAAAATAATAATCAATATAAAGTTGAACTCATTGAAAATTTAGAGGACGGAAAAATAACATTTTGTGATCATGATAATTTTACTGATTTGTGTAAAGGAGGACATATCCCCCATACTGGATTAATTAAAGCAGTTAAATTAACAAGTGTTGCAGGTGCTTATTGGAGAGGTGATCAAAACAATACTCAATTAACAAGAGTTTATGGTATTTCCTTTCCTAAACAAAAACAACTAACTGATCACTTGAATTTTTTAGAGGAAGCCAAGAAAAGAGACCATAGAAAACTAGGAAAAGAATTAGAACTGTTCACTTTTTCTTCAACTGTTGGACAAGGCTTACCATTATGGCTTCCTAAAGGAGCTGAACTTAGAGAAAGATTAGAAAGTTTTTTAAAGAAAGCCCAAAAAAAATCTGGATATCAACAGGTTATATCTCCACATATTGGAAATAAAGAATTATATACTAAATCTGGTCATTATCAAAAGTATGGAGAAAGTAGTTTTCAACCAATTTTAACTCCTGCAGATGGTGAAGAGTTTTTATTAAAGCCCATGAATTGTCCTCATCATTGTGAGATATACAATTCAAAACAATGGAGTTATAAAGAATTGCCTGTTAGATATGCTGAATTTGGAACAGTTTATAGATATGAACAAAGTGGAGAACTCCATGGACTTACTAGAGTAAGAGGATTTACTCAAGATGATGCACATATTTTCTGTACAGAAGAACAACTAAATGATGAGTTTAAAAATGTTATTGACTTGGTACTTTATGTTTTTAATTCATTAGGGTTTGAAAACTTTACAGCTCAAGTATCTTTGAGAGACACTAAAAATAAAGATAAATATATTGGATCTGATTCAAGTTGGGAAGAGGCTGAAAAAGCAATAATTAATGCAACTAAAGAAAAAGGGCTTAAATACAAAATTGAATATGGTGAAGCTGCATTTTATGGTCCGAAGTTAGACTTTATGGTTAAAGATGCCCTTGGAAGAGAATGGCAACTTGGTACAATTCAAGTAGATTACAACCTACCTGAAAGATTCGAATTGTCTTATGTAGATCAAAATAATTCTTCCAAAAGACCTGTCATGATACATAGAGCTCCTTTTGGAAGTATGGAAAGATTTATTGCAATTTTAATCGAGCATACTGGTGGAAATTTGCCCCTATGGTTAACTTCAAATCAAGTAACTTTAATTCCAGTTGGGGAAAAACATAAAAAATACACTGAAAAAGTTTTTAAATTACTAGAAAATAACGAAATTCGCGCGACTGTTGACATGAGAAATGAGACTGTCGGGAAAAAAATAAGAGAGTCTGAACTTAAAAAAGTTCCATTTATGTTAATAATTGGAGATGAAGAGAAGAAAAATAAAATTTTTTCTATACGAGAACATGGAGGAAATGACTTAGGAAAAATGGAAATTAATGATTTTATAAAATATATATTAGATAAAACTAAAAAAACTCTTAAAGAATTTTAATAATTTAAACATACAACTATAGCAATTAGAAGAAAAAAAAGCAGAAGTCCTGCTCGAATACTTAAAGAAAATCCTCACAAAATAAATGAGGACATTAGATCCAACGAAATAAGATTGGTAGGTGATAATATTGAAGTAGGGATATACTCTCTAAAAGATGGGTTAGAAAAAGCTAGGGAGCTTGAACTTGATTTGGTTATGATTTCACCAAAAGCTGTACCTCCTGTTTGTAAAATTATAGATTATAGGAAATTCCTTTATGAACAAAAAAAGAGAGAGAAAGTATTAAAGAGCAAATCTACAAAAGTAGTTGTTAAAGAAATTAGATTTGGACCTAACACTGATGAACATGATTATGAGTTTAAAAAGAAACATGGAATAAAATTTTTGAAAGAGGGAGCAAAGTTAAAAGCTTACGTTTTTTTTAAGGGAAGATCCATTATTTTCAAAGAACAAGGTCAAATATTGCTTTTAAAACTTGCGCAAGAACTAGAACAATATGGAAAAGTTGAGTCTTTACCAACAATGGAAGGAAAAAAAATGATTATGTTTGTTGCCCCAAAGAAATAGATAATTAAGAACTAACAAGTTATGCCTAAACAAAAAACAAAATCCAGCGCTAAAAAAAGATTTAAAATCACTGGAACAGGTAAGATTAAGAGAAAGCACGCTTTCAAGAATCATATTTTGACAAAAAAATCAAAGAAAAGAAAGTTAAAATTAACTCATTCTGGACTTGTTAATGATAGTGACAGTAATAATATTAAAAGACAATTACGTTTAAAATAAACGGTTTATTAAATATGTTTAACCAGGAAAAAGGTTTAAAGTTCGTTGTTTGACACCTTATCCAAAAAAAAATTAAAATATAATGCCAAGATCAGTAAACTCAGTAGCTTCAAGAAACAGAAGAAAAAAAATCCTTAAAAAAGCTAAAGGTTATTTTGGAAGAAGAAAAAATGTTTGGACAATTGCTAAGAATGCAGTTGAAAAAGGTCTTTCATATGCATACAGAGACAGAAAAAATAAAAAAAGAACTTTTCGTTCACTGTGGATTACAAGAATTAATGCTGGTGCAAGAATTCATGGTTTGACTTATGCTGAACTAATCGGGAAACTAAAATCAAATAACATTGATATTAATAGAAAAGTTCTAGCTGATTTAGCAATGAATAACCCAGAAGCATTTGCAGATATTGTAAATAAGGTAAAATAAATCTAGAAAGGCATATCCTCGTTATCCTCTCTATAACCACCACTTTCAAAAGCCTGATCAGGATTTACTTTTAGATTATCCTTATTTATTTTAGATTGGTATTCAAATGGAGTTTCAAAATTGTCCAGATTTTCAAATTTACCAAGATTTGAAACGAACTTAAGTTTTATATTATTGAGACCACCATTCCTATGTTTTGCAACAATAAATTCAGCCTGACCTGATGAGGGGGTTCTTTCTTCATCATCCCACTCATCAATTTTATAATATTCTGGTCTGTATATAAAAGAAACTATGTCAGCATCTTGTTCAATTGCTCCAGATTCTCTTAAATCAGAAAGAATAGGCCTTTTACTACCTCCTCTAGTTTCAACAGCTCTTGATAGCTGAGATAAAGCAATTACCGGAACATTAAGTTCTTTGGCTAGAGCTTTTAAATTTCTTGAAATAGTAGAAATTTCCTGTTCTCTATTACCATTTTTATTGGATCCTCCTGCGGTCATTAATTGAAGATAATCAATAACTATTAACTTAATATCGTGCTGCGATGAAAGTCTTCTAGCTTTCGCTCTTAAATCAAAAATAGAAAGAGATGGAGTGTCATCAATGAAAATAGGAGCATTTTCTAATGCTGAAACTTTTACATTTAATTGTTCCCATTCAAATTTTTCTAAATTTCCTGTTCTTAATTTTTCAGAGGACAAGCCGGTTTCAGATGATATTAATCTAGTAATTAGCTGAATTGATGACATCTCTAAGGAAAAAAAAGCAATTGGAATATTGTTAGCTACAGAAATATTTCTTGCCATAGAAAGAGTTAAAGCAGTTTTTCCCATACCAGGTCTAGCTGCAATGATGATAAGGTCACTAGGTTGCCATCCAGATGTTAATTTATCTAACTCACTAAAACCGGAAGGTATACCGCTTAATCCATCTTTGTTTGAAATTTCCTCAATTTTCTTTTTGGCTTGAATTACCAAGCTTTGGGCAGTTTCTGTTGATTTTTTAATATTTCCTTGGGTTACATCATATAATTTTGATTCAGCTCTATCCAATAAATTAAATACATCATTAGTTTCATCATAGGACTCCTCAATTATTTCAGTAGAAATTTTAATTAAACTTCTTTGTATAAACTTTTGTAGAATTATTCTAGCATGATATTCGATGTGAGCAGAGGATGAAACCTTTTGTGTTAGTTGAACTAAATAATATTCACCACCTGCTTTTTCAAGCATTCCTTCTGATTTTAGTTTTGCCGAAACAGTAAGAATATCAATAGGTTCGGTATTTTCAAAAAGCTTGACGATACTTTGGAAAATAATTTGATGAGATTCTTTATAAAAAGCTTCGTGATGTAAAATATCAATAACTGCATCTACCCCCTTTTTGTCAATCATCATTGCTCCTAAAACCACTTCTTCTAAATCAATAGCCTGAGGGGGAAGTTTACCTTTTTCAAAGGGAACAACAGTTGGGGAATTATAAGATCTTTCAAAATTCTGCTTAACTTTTTCCATTTAACTAAACTATAAAATCTATATTTGAAAAGCTTGAAATTTCAAATTTTAAAACAAACAAGTTTATGTTGATAATTAAAAAAAAATGTTAATATCTATAGAATTAACCTTCAAAAACACCCATTGAAATGAATTTATTCATTCGATCAGAAATTAATTGATCCATATTCTTTTTTGATAAATCATCATAAGAGCTTAATATAGCTTTTTTAACAGATTTGAATATTTTTTCTCTATCACTATGAGCTCCTCCTAATGGCTCATTAATAATTTTATCAATTAAACGATTTTTTTTCATATCACTCGGTGTTAATTTAAGTGATTCAGCAGCTTTTTCCTTATAATCCCAACTTCTCCATAAAATTGATGAACATGATTCAGGTGAAATTACAGAATACCAAGTATTCTCTAACATCATGACATGATCTCCTATAGCTATTCCTAGCGCTCCACCTGATGCTCCTTCACCAATTACTATTGATATTATTTGTGTTCTAAGGTTAAACATTTCAAATATGTTTCTAGCTATTGCTTCACCTTGCCCCCTTTCTTCAGCTTCCATTCCAGGATATGCACCAGGAGTGTCAATTAAAGTTACAATTGGAATTTCAAACTTTTCAGCAGACTTCATTAACCTTAAAGCTTTTCTATATCCTTCAGGATTAGCCATTCCAAAATTTCTATATTGTCTAGTTTTTGTGTTAAAACCCTTTTGTTGACCAATAAATAAGAAGGATTGATTATCTATTTTTCCAAAGCCACCAATCATAGCCTTGTCATCGCTTATATTTCTGTCTCCATGAAGTTCTAAAAAAGATCCATTAGTTAGCGCATTTATATAGTCTAAAGTGTAAGGTCTTGAGGGATGTCTTGAAAGTTGGACTCTTTGCCAAGGAGTAATATTTTTATAAATTTCTTTTTTAGTAGTTTCTATTTTGTAAAGTAGTTTTTTACAAGTTTCAGAAACATCAATCTCACTTTTATCACCAATAACTTTACACTCTTTAAGCTGCTCTTCTAGTTCCTTTAAAGGGGCTTCAAAATCTAAATATTCCATAAAAAAATGTATTCAAATATATAAATAATTCATAAATACAATTATTGTTTTTTGTTTTTAAGTTTAATAATTCCATTTAAAAAAATCGAAAAAAAAATTAATAAAAATCCAATATAAAAACTATGAGAAAGAGTTTTATTTTCATCTAAAAATATGATAGCCATAATAATTCCATAGACTGGCTCCATGTTAATGGAAATCATTGTTGAATAAGGTGTTAAATGCTTTAAAACATTAACGGAAACAACATAAGCATATGCAGTACAAAAAACACCTAAAATTAAAATCCATAAAAAATCTAAATCATTTAAATTAAAGAAGTTTAAATCAAATTTATCGGAAATTAAAAGAGTTATTGTAATAAAAATAAATCCTGCAAAAAGTTCATATATTGAAATAACTATTGCTGAGGACTTTTCAATTAATTTACCGTTAATTAAAGCAAATAAAACACTCAATAATACAGAAATTAAAGCGTAAACTATACCTTCAAAATAATGCATTTGAGATTGAAAAATTAAAAAAGTACCAATAAATACTAATGTTCCTAAAAAAATTTCATATTTAATTATTTTTCTTCTGTAAATTAATGGTTCTAAAAATGAGGTAATAAATGCACCTAAAGAAAGGACAGATAAAGTAATTGAAACATTGGATACTTTTATTGCTTTAAAAAAAGTAACCCAGTGAAGAGATATTAAAATACCTGCAATTAGCATTTGAAAAAAAATATCTTTTTTTACTTTTAAATTAATCCTCATTATTAAGGCTATTGTTATTAGTATTACAGAAGCAATAGACATTCTGTACCAGACCAATGATAATGAATCAATTGAAATAAGTGAACCTAGAATTGCTGTAAAACCAAAAATAAAAACAATAAAATGAAAGTGAATTAAACTTTTTAATTTATTTTTTTGCATTATTTAAAAAATATAAAGCTAGAATTAAGAAAAGAATATTTGAAATCCATGCTCCCAAAAAAGGAGATAAATTTGATTTACTAACCATAACTGCAAAAAATTTATCAAAAAAGACAAAAGTAAATGCAGTTATAATTCCAAATGCTAGGTTAATTCCCATTCCACCTCTTCTTTTAAAAGAAGATACAGAAACAGCAAGTAAAGTAAGAATATAAACTGACAATGGTGTACTCCATCTTTTGTGTCTTACTAATAGATGATTGTTAATAAGAGGAGATCCACTTTTAGTTTCTTCTTCAATAAATTTATTTAACTGGAAAAAATTCTGAGTTTCAGCCATGTAATTTAAAGTTGACAATTCTTTTATTTTAAAAGGAAAAATAGTATCTTTTAATCTAGCTGACTCAATTAATTGTTTATCTCCAGAAAAACTTCTTTTAAAATAATCGCTCAACCTGTAAATACTATCTTTTTCTATCCATCTTATATTTCGGGCTGTAATTTTATAGACTAGTGAATTATCTTCAAAATTCTCATACGAAAAATCATAAGCCATTTCCCTAGTTGGATTATAACTACTTACATACACAAAATCTTCATCATTAATTTGTTTATATATTTTTGAGGTCTCTCTTGATTTTTTATTTTTTTTCAAGTATTTATACTGAAATTCATTATAGTTCTTATTCTTATTTGGAACAATAAACATTCCTGAAAAAAGAGCAATAACAGCGACTATGGTTGCGGAAATCATAAAAGGTTTCAAATACCTGTTAAATGAAATTCCGGAGCTTAAAATTGCTATAATTTCAGAATCATTCGCAACTTTAGATGTAAACCAAATAACTGATAAAAAAACAAAAATGGGATATAATGTATTTCCAAAATACCAAACAAAATTTAAATAATAATCTAAAATTTCATTAAAAGGAACATCAAATTCCTTTAATTTATCGATCTTTTCTGATAAATCTACTAAAATTCCTATAGGAACAAATAATAGCAACATTGCTGATAATGTTGACAAATATTTTAAAATGATATATTTATCTAATATTTTCAAATTATATTCTATTATTCATTTGATCAACCATAGTGTTTTTCCATTGTAAAAAATCACCATTTAAAATACGATTTCTTGCCTCTCTTACCAACCATAAATAGAATGCTAAGTTATGAATAGTTGCAATTTGTCTTCCTAATGATTCTTTTACAGAAAAAAGATGTCTCAAATATGCTTTGGAGTAAAATTTATCAACGTAACAATAATCATTATCGTCAATTGGAGTAAAGTTATTTTTCCATTTTTCATTTTTAATATTTATTGTTCCTTTTGCAGTAAATAACATACCATTTCTTGCATTTCTTGTTGGCATAACACAATCAAACATATCAACACCAAGAGCAATGTTTTCTAATAGAT
>Ga0129342_1001431_pt1 | contig 10660 bp, 13 predicted proteins | sample CPBDNA_5_FD_94426 | JGI IMG/M metagenome (GOLD analysis project Ga0129342, IMG submission 94426) | Freshwater to marine salinity gradient microbial communities from Chesapeake Bay, USA - CPBay_Sum_15_0.2_DNA | ecosystem: Environmental > Aquatic > Marine > Coastal | place: USA: Chesapeake Bay...
GAAGAAGTGGAATGGTTCCAGTTAGAGATTGATCCAACCAAAAAAAGAGCAGCTGAAAAGAAAGATAAAGAAAGCAAGAAATATTATGCTGCAATGTTGGATGAGAAAGATATTAAGCAAACAGTTACAGATAGAGATCCTAAAACAAGAGACTTTTATGACTCTTATGATGAGTTTGCTGATATTACAGACGACAGTGAGCGAAGAAAATATGAGACAATGCTAAATGATGCTGATCTGTCAGATGAGATGAAAGATAAAATCATGGAAAAAATGAGCGGTAAAAGTCAGTATGAAGAATTACTAGATTCACTTTCAGAAAACGAAAGAATGCTAGCTCAGAGAAATGATCATTTTTATAAAATCAAATTTAAAAATATAGGTGGATTGGTAATGCCTTTAATTATTGAAATGACATTTGAAGATGGATCCACTGATGTTGTTAGAATCCCTGTAGAAATTTGGAGATTTAATAGACCTGAAGTTTCAAAAGTATTCAAGACTGAAAAGAAAGTAGTGAGCTTTACTCTAGACCCATTCAGAGAAACTGCAGATACATTCAGAGACAATAATCATTGGCCTCCAAAAAATGAACCAACGTTATTTGATGTATACAAATATGATAGTAGTTCATGGTATGGTGGATCAAATCCAATGCAAAGAGCAAAGAAGCAAGAAGCAAAGTAGAACAATAAGAATTATATAAGATGTATAAATCTTTTATACAATTAATTTTGTTGAGTTCAACTGTATTTGCTCATCAGTTTTTTTTAACTACAACTGAAGTACGCTTAAGCACTAATGAAAAGAATCTAGAAGTTACAATTCAAACCTTTTCTCATGATGTTGAGGCATTGTTAAAGTTAGCAGATTTTAATTTAGCAAACTTTGGTTCAGAAAGAGAGAATTCTAAAATTGATGATTTTTTAATTGATTACCTTTCCGATAACTTTATCATTCAGGATCACTATTGGAAATATCTGGGTAAAAAAGTCGATGGAGATTTTACTCTATTTTTTTTAGAAATTGAAAAATTTAATGCTCCTTCAAGCGTTGCTGTGATGAATACAATTTTTATGGATATGTATGAAAAACAGCAAAATATTGTGAATGTATATGGAAAGTCAACGGTTCAATCATCTACAATGACAATTGATGATCCAGCATTTAAGTTTGAACTTTAGCAGTTTCTTGATTACCAACATACCAGATGTATATTCCACACAGCATCATTGCTATACATAGCAGTTGTCCCATGCTTAGATCAAAAAGTATAAATCCTAGGTGTGCATCTGGCTCCCTAAAGTACTCAATAAAAAATCTTACAAACCCATAGCCAAATACATACGTACCACTATTAAATCCGAGTTTATTATGTTTATTAAATGAGTTAATAACATAATAAAGAATAATTCCTTCAAATAAAGCTTCATATAATTGAGAAGGATGACGTAATGCATTGTCTCTTGCATTAGGGAAATACATTCCTATAGATGATTCAGTTGTTCTACCATATAGTTCTCCATTGATAAAGTTTCCAATTCTACCAAAAAAATATCCTAATGGAATAGCAGCAGTCAAAAAGTCTGCTAATTCGAATAAATGTAATTTTACTTTTCTACTAAAAAACCATATTGCAGTAACTACTCCAATAACCCCGCCATGGTAGGACATGCCCGCAATACCAGTAAATACCCAATTACCGTTATAATATTTGAAAGGAAGAAGAATTTCCAATGGATTGGAAAGGTAATATTCAAAATTATAAAAAATCACATATCCAAATCTTGCTCCAATTAATAATCCAATAAAACACCAAGATAACAAGTCTTCAAATTGTTCTAGATTAATTTTATTAAATTTATTTTCCTTAATTTTTTTGCTACAGAGAATATATACTACACCAAAAGCAACAAGATACATTGTTGAATACCAATAAATAGTTAAGGGACCAATCGAAATTAGCACCGGATCCATTTTTGAGGGTAAAGTTTGCCACCATGATAGGAAATCCATATAGAAAGATACAAAAAAATACTTTGTAACCTAAAAAAAATTATATAACCTCGAATACAAACTATGATTTTATCAGGAAAAGAAATTCTTAAACGTAAAGATCAAGATATCATCATTGAACCTTTCAATGAAAATCAGATCAACCCGAATAGTTACAACCTAAGACTCCACAATGAGTTAATGGTTTATAAAAACAGTCCTTTGGATATGAAAGAAGATAATTCCGCTAAGAAAATTATTATACCAGAGGATGGATTATTGCTTGAAAGCAAAAAGCTATATTTAGGTAGAACTATAGAATATACTGAGACGCATAATTTAGTACCAATGCTTGAAGGGAGATCATCTGTTGGTAGATTAGGACTCTTTGTTCATGTAACAGCAGGATTTGGCGATGTTGGGTTTAAAGGTTATTGGACTTTGGAGATTTTTTGTGTTCAACCGATTAAAATTTATCCATCTGTTGAAATTTGTCAAATTTTTTATCACTCCGTTGAAGGTGAAGTAAATCCTTATAAGAGTGGAAAATATCAAGGAAATAAAGATATTCAAACCAGTATGCTCTATAAAGACTTCAAAAAAAATGAATAAAATTTTTATCTTCCCGTTCCTTGTAATAATAAAATTCTACCAAATTCTAATTTCACCATTACTAGGCTCAAACTGCAGGTTTCAACCTACATGTTCTGAATATTGTATGCACTCTTTAAAAACATGGGGTTTGTTTAAAGGACTATATTTGTCTGTAAAGAGAATTATGAGATGTCATCCATGGGGTGGGGAAGGTTATGACCCTGTACCTAAAAAAGACTAGTCATGCTGAACAAATTCAAATTGTTCTTTATTGTATCCTAGCTTTTCTAAAGAAGTTATAATGTTTTTGTATTCTTCATCTGTTATTTTTGGTGTTCTTCCCATAATCCAACCCATAGTATTTTTAGGATAACCAACTGCCATATATTCATAATTATCGTCAACATAAACAATTTTAAATGGGAATTTCATCAATGGAATAAATGGTTTTCTCATTTGAATGGTCCATTCTGCATTTGAAGTTTTATTTATCACGGTACCTTTTTGCTTTATCTGCCTTGCTTTACCATCTTTAATAGCATCATAAGTAATATCTATAGTACCATCTTTATTTAAAACGTAAGTATCTGAAGAGTTTGTAGCTCCTTTTTCAATCATATTAGGAACTAGGGCAATCACAAACCATTTACCCATAAATTTTTCTAAATCTACTGATTCAACTGTTTTCATCGTGTCAGCTCCTTTTAAAAAACTTGCAAAGATTAAGAATAAGATTAGTAATGTTTTCATTTTAAATTTCTACTCCAATTTTTTTATATAACATACTTAAAGCAAAATATAATACTACCATAATTGAAATTGAAAGAAACATGCTTGGAATAAAATTGATTCTTTTTAAAAAATATGGCAACGTAATAAAAAATGATAATGAAGGCATAATCATTGCAAATACTCCGTAGGAAAAATCAATTATTTTATCTACATCTTTCGTTTCAAAATAAATCCATGAAATTGTAATCAAAGAAATCATTGGAAGAGATACAATTATAGCCCCTAAGAGAGAGTCTCTTTTTCCAATCTCTGATGCGGCAAATATGATTAGTGCGGATATTAATATTTTTGCTATATTGAACATTAGTAAAATTATGGAATTAAATAATATATATCTAGGGTTTGCTTTAGCAACGTTTGCAGGGTTAAGTACAGGGATTGGTAGCGGCTTAGCGCTTTTTACAAAATCATTTAATAAGCGTTTTTTAGCAATTGCACTAGGCTTATCTGCTGGAATCATGCTTTATGTATCTTTTGTCGAGCTAATACAACTATCTTTTGAATCATTAACAGCAATATATGGAATGAACTTTGGTAAGCTGATAACGGTTACAGGATTTGTTGTTGGATTATTATTAATGCTTCTTATTGATCAATTATTTGATCATCATTCAATAGCAGATTTTATTTCTAGATCAGAAGATAAAAATGAATCTGTATTAATTAAAGCTGGCGTTTTTTCAGCAATTGCATTGGCAATTCATAATTTTCCTGAAGGATTTGCTACTTTTACTGCTACCGTTTATGATCCCGCTATTGGTGTTACACTTGCTACTGCAATAGCCGTTCATAATATTCCAGAAGGCATTGCAGTTTCTATTCCAATCTACTATGCAACTAAAAGCAAGCGAAAAGCTTTTTATATTTCATTTCTTTCTGGTCTTGCAGAACCAATTGGAGCATTAATCGGATTCATAATATTTAGAACTGTTTTCAATGAAGCTTTATTTGGCATATCTTTTGCATTTTGTGCAGGAATAATGGTTTATGTTGCTTTAAATGAACTATTACCTGTTGCTAAAGAATATGGTGAACCAAGCGATACAATTATCGGTGTTACAATTGGAATGATTATTATGGCTATAAGCTTGATTATGATGTATGCTTAAAAAAGCACGATACTTTTCTAAGACAATTATCCTTATAATAAGCCAGTTATTTCTTTTGATAGTGGCTTAACAGATTTATCAAAAAACGCTACCAAATCACCGTCCTCATTTACAAGATACTTACAAAAATTCCAAGTAGGTTTTTTTTCGTTCCAACCGTTCAAATCTTTATTTGTAAGCCAAGTATAGACCGGACTTTGGTTTCTGCCCTTTGTTGTAATTTTTGAGAACATTTGAAAGGTAACTCCATAATTTTTTTCACAAAATTCAGCTATATCTGAATCAGAGCCTCTTTCCTGGAACATAAAGTCATTTGCTGGAAATCCAAGCACAGCAACATCTTTACCATACAGGTCATGAAGTTTTTGAAGGCCCTCATATTGATATGTGTAGCCACAGGCTGATGCCGTATTAACAATCAATACTTTTTTGCCTTTAAATTGTTCAAAACTAATCTCTTCACCGTCAATTGTTGTTGCTTTCAAATCATAAAAGCTAGCAATTGCTTTAGATTTTTCTAGAGGATCGTTTGTATTTTTTGCAGTTAACCCAACCAATAGGAAAATAATTCCTATCGAAAGAAAGGCTATTAATGTCATGTTACTTGTTAATAATGTTTTTATCATATTTTTGCTTAAATTAGCCTGCCAAAGTACTATGTATTTAATTAAAAAAGAAGAATTATCTGGAACAGCTCTTTGGTTAAAAGAGAATTTTGAAGCAATATTTTTATGGTTTTGTCTTATATGTATTGTTGTCTCAGCTTTGTTTATATTAAAACTATATTTGAATCGACAGAAATGAGAATTTTACAAACCATAGTAATATTATTTTTAATAGCATGTCAGAGCGAGGTATCAGATAAAGGCGCCAAACCAGCTCAAACTCAAAACAATTCAACGCAAGAATCTTTAGAAGAAGATACTCAGCCGTCTCAACAAATAACAAATGGTATTGTGTTTAAAGATGCTCAAGGAAATGTACTTTCTGATGCTCAAAAAGATAGTCTTGTTCAATATATGGATAATATCCAAGCACTCAGAAGATATGATCAAGACAACAATAATACTGAGTACATTTTATTTCAAGATTATGAAGATTTGAGAGGGTTTATTACTGATGATGCTATAGAAAATCTCATTGAGGAGAATAAGCTCAGAAGATCAGGGGGGCAAGGAGCAGTTCTGAATAAAAGAATAAATGATCAATGGAAGGATAAACCACTTCCTGATGGGGATTTTTTACAAATGATTGATGGAAGTGTAAAATCCTTTTCAGACTATAAAGGCAAACTGTTGGTAATAAATTTTTGGTACATTAATTGTGGTCCATGTATCGCTGAAATGCCATATTTAAATGACTTAGTTGATCAATATCAAAATGAAGATATACATTTTTTAGCTTTAAGTTTTGATTCTATCCCAGATATTAAATCTTTTCTTGAAAAAACCGAGTTTAAATATGAGCATGGCTCAATATCAAGATCTCTTATGTATGACTTTACTCCAGTATCTCCAGGGCATTTTATTGTTGACAGTGACGGAATCATTCGTGATATCATTGTTGGAGCTCCAAGACAGACTGAATTAATTGTTGGCAAACTAGTAGACTTAATTGAAAAAAATAAAAAATAAATTTTTAAAGACTGATTCATTCAGTAAATTTTTAAATGAAAAAATTATTAACAATTATAATTGCATCGCTCTCTTTCCTAAATGCGCAAACCCATATAGTCCCTGAAGGATTTTCAGGACTTTCAGTTTCATTTAAGCACGATCAAAATGTCGATTTTTTTGGAGAGGGTAAATTTCTCAGAGATAGTTATGAAAATAGAATTGGATTTGGATATATCTATAATGGAACTCTTGGTATTGACTTAACATATGGGTATTCATTAAATAACAAAAAAGATGAGTATAGTTTTAATACAGCTGATGGAGAGTCAAGTTCCGTAGAAGAAAACTTCAACTTTGTCAAAAATTTTCGTTCAGAGAATGCAAATGTTGGTGATAAAACTTTTTCATTTGGTCTTACTTACTATTTAAATGAAAGCCAAGATTTTTTTGCTCAAGATTTTCCTATAAACTTATCACTTGGTTTCAGATATGGAACAAAAAATTATACTAGTGACGCATTAAAATTTTTAAATCAAGACTTTTATGGAAAGTTTTATGCAATTGAGTTTGGTGCTTACAAAGAACTAGAGACTGATGCCAATTTCTTTATGATTCCAAGGGTAAAAATTGGAATTAGCAACGAAAAGAATATTTTTGATTCAATAGATGCTATCAATACTGATGAAGGTAGTTCTGTTTTGAATGAAAGTAACGATACAGATTCATTTAAAGTATCTAGTACCTATATTGAATTTGCCCTTCCTTTTATTCTTAATAATAACTCCGCAGGCCAACCTTTTATTGAGCCAAGCATTGCCAACAAATATGGTACTACACACCTAGGCTTAAGATTTGGTTTTTTATTTTAACGTAAATTTCTTTTTACATGTCTAAATCATTTAAGATTCATTCTGATATTTCTATTGCTGAAACATTACCATCATCTTTTTACAGAGATCCTAATGTTTTTGAAAAAATTAAGCAGAACATTTTTCTTAAATCATGGCAGTTTATTGGAGATAATTCACAAATAAAGCTTAATAATTCTTTTATGCCACAAACAATACTTGATGGTTTTTTGACTGAGCCTATTATTATAACAAGGGATGATAAAAGCAAAGTCCATTGTCTTACCAATGTCTGTACACATAGAGGAAATATTGTTGCACTTGGACCTGGAAAATCTAAAAAATTAACTTGTTGTTACCACGGAAGAACATTTGATTTAGATGGAAGTTTTAAATCAATGCCTGAATTTGACCAAACCAAAAATTTCCCATCAGAAAATGACAACCTGTATAGCTTCCCAATTGAAGAGTGGGGACCTTTTTTATTTGCTGGGATGAATCCTACATTTGAATTTAAAAGTGTAATAGAAATTATAAATGAAAGAATTGGATTTTTACCTTTAGATCAATTTTCATTTGATGCCAATTTATCTAAAGACTATTTAGTCAATTGTCATTGGGCGTTGTATTGCGATAATTATTTAGAAGGATTTCATATTCCATTTGTTCATGAAGGATTAAATAAGGTTTTAGATTACAGTAATTATAAAACAGTTCTCTACGATCATTGTAATCTACAAATAGGCTTTTCAGATGAATCAAATGAAGTTTTCAATTTTCCAAAAGATCATATTGATTATGGAAAAAATATTGCAGCCTACTATTATTGGGTGTTTCCAAATATGATGTTCAATTTTTATCCTTGGGGGCTTTCGGTCAATGTTGTTAAACCTCTATCTGTTAACAAAACTAAAGTTTCTTTTTTAACATATGTTTTTGATGATTCAAAGCTACATAAAGGCGCTGGCAATGATATTGATAAAGTTGAGAGAGAAGATGAATTTATTGTTGAAAATGTTAATAAAGGTATTCAATCATCATTTTATAAATCAGGAAGATATTCACCCACTAGAGAGCAGGGCGTTCATCATTTTCATCGCTTATTAGCTCAATTCCTTAACTAATTATTAAATCAATGCAAAATTCCTTTTTTATGCAACAAGCTATAAATGAAGCTTTAAAAGCTGATCCAAATAAAGTTTATCCAAATCCTATGGTTGGTTGTGTCATAGTTCTAAATGATAAGATTGTTGGAAGAGGGTATCATAAAGCATTCGGAACAAAGCATGCTGAAATCAATGCCATTGAATCTCTTAAAGCTTCTGTAAGAGAAGCCGTTTTATATGTCACTTTGGAACCCTGTGCACACTTTGGAAATAATCCTCCATGTGTTGATGCTATTATTAAATCAAAAATGTTTAAGAAAGTAATTATTGCTGTAGCAGATCCTAATAAACAAGCTATGGGTGGAATAGATAAGCTAAAAAAAGCTAACATTGAAGTTGAGTGTGGGGATTCCCAGGTTGAAGCAAAAAAAATAAATCAAAGATTTTTTACATTTTTTGAAAATAAGAGGCCATATATAATATTAAAATATGCTAGAACTCAAGATGGATTTATAGCTCATTTAGATGGAAATTCAAAATGGATTACGGGAGAAGATGCTCGAAGAGACGTTCATCTTACAAGGTCTGGTTGCGATGGAATTTTAGTTGGTAGAAATACGATTGAACAAGATAATCCTTCGTTAGATTCTCATGGATTAGGTAAAGATCCACGTATTATAATTCTTTCTTCAAAGCCACTATCATCTTCTCTAAAAGTATCAAAGAAAAACCCTTTAGTTTTTCAAACATTGAATAAAAAAAATCCAGAAAATAATATCAAAATTATTCTTGACAATTTATTTAAGGAAAATGTACAATCTTTACTTGTTGAAGGGGGAGAAAAAACTATAACGTCATTTATCCAAAGTGGGTATTTTGATGAAATTCATGAATATATTTCTCCAAAAAAATTTAATAAGGGTATCCCTTTCTATAGTGGTGATTTCGACTTAATTCGTTCATCGTTAGATTTGGTATCTGAAATTTCATTTAACAGCGATATAAAAAAAACTTATAAAAAGAAATGTTTACAGGACTAGTAGAAACAAAAGGACTAATTGATTCATTTGAAAAAAATGAAGATGGAATGATTTTACGTTTAAATCATATTGACTCGTTTAATGTGTCAATTAATGATAGTGTTTCATGCAATGGAGTATGTCTTACAGTTATTAATACTGACAATAATTCATTTGAAGTCCAATTAGTTAATGAGACTTTGAATAGAACTACTGCTGAATTTTGGAAAGAAAAAGATGAATTAAATTTAGAAAGAGCTTTATTGCCTTCTACAAGAATGGGAGGACATTTTGTACAAGGACACGTTGATTGTGTTACAAAAATTAGGAATGTTAAGTACTTTGATAAATCATCTACTTGGACGTTTGAAATGGCTGATGATATAGAGAAATATATAGTTGAAAAAGGTTCTATAGCTTTAAATGGGGTTAGCTTGACAGTAGCAAGTAAGAATGTAAATACATTTGATGTTGCACTTATTCCTCACACAATTGAGCTAACTACTTTTGGAAATTTGGTAGTTGGAGATAGTGTAAATGTTGAAGTTGATATATTAGGAAAATATATTGAAAACTTTATGGATGTAAGAAAATGAAATTCGACACTATTTCTTCTGCAATTAAAGAAATTAGGGCTGGTGGAATGGTTGTTGTTCTCGATAATGAAGATAGAGAGAACGAGGGTGATTTGGTAATGGCATCAGATGCTGTTACTCCTGCAAACATTAATTTTATGGCTAAAGAAGGTAGAGGTCTAATTTGTATTTCTGTTTCAAAGCCCAGAGCTAAAAAATTAGACCTTGAACCAATGGAACAAAAAAATACTAGCTTGCATGAGACAGCATTCACTGTAAGCGTAGATGCAGCTAAAGGAACCACAACCGGTATATCTGCTTCTGACAGATGTAAAACGATTAAGACAATTGTTAGCGATAAAACTATTCCAACTGACCTAGCCAGACCTGGTCATATATTTCCTATTGTCGGTCGAAATGGAGGAGTTTTAAGAAGAGCTGGGCATACCGAGGCAAGCATGGATCTTGCCCAACTTGCAGGTTTTTCAAGGAGTGGGGTCATTTGTGAAATTATTGGGGATGACGGTGAAATGCTCAGAGGTTCAGAGTTAATGAAATTTGCAAAAAAACATAACTTAAAAATTATTTCTATTGAGGATCTTATACGATTCAGAAGAAAAAAAGAAAGCATCATTAAAAAAGTTGAAGAAATTAAACTTCCAACCAAATTTGGTGATTTTGATCTACATATGTATGATGACATTTATAACAATAAAGTACACCTTGGATTAACCTATGGAAAAATTGACAATAAAAAACCGGTCTTAATTAGAGTTCACTCTGAATGTTTAACTGGAGATATTTTTCATTCTTTAAGATGTGATTGTGGAAGTCAACTTGATTTTGCAATGAAAAAAATTGTTGAAAAAGGTTCTGGGATTATTGTTTATTTAAGGCAAGAGGGAAGAGGAATTGGCCTAAGAAATAAGATTAAAGCTTATAAGCTTCAGCAAGAGAAAAATTTAGATACTGTTGAAGCCAATAATGCTTTAGGTTTTAAAGCTGA
>Ga0129342_1001432_pt1 | contig 10655 bp, 15 predicted proteins | sample CPBDNA_5_FD_94426 | JGI IMG/M metagenome (GOLD analysis project Ga0129342, IMG submission 94426) | Freshwater to marine salinity gradient microbial communities from Chesapeake Bay, USA - CPBay_Sum_15_0.2_DNA | ecosystem: Environmental > Aquatic > Marine > Coastal | place: USA: Chesapeake Bay...
ACCAACACCAGAACCAACACCAGAACCAGAACCAACACCAGAACCAGAACCAACACCAGAACCAGAACCAACACCAGAACCAGAACCAACATCTGATGATCCATTTGAAGGAATCAAAGATGATGAGATTGCAACCTATTCAGATTTGTTTGATGTCCCTCCTCCAGAAAATGATGATGAAGCTTTTAAGCTAGGTAAAAAAATCCGTCAATGGATCAAAGATGGAAAACCAGAACCTGGTGATGATGAGGAAGATAATGAGTATGATGATGGAGAAGATGAAGAAGAGATTCACAAACATGATAAAGAAGAACCAAAAAAGAAAAAGAGTAGGTTCGGGTTCTTTAGAAGATGAAACTAAAAACAAAAAATTTACTCACTTTAGCGGAATTGTCTCCAAAGGAATTTGTGGGTCTAATTGATGATGCAATCAAACTAAAAAAGGAACTCAAGAAAGGTGGAAACAAACCTATCTTAAAAAATAAAACACTAACAATGATTTTCCAAAAGCCGTCTACTCGAACTCGTGTTAGTTTTGAAATTGGAATGTCACAACTTGGTGGTGATGCAGTAAATCTTTCATCTAATGAGATGCAGTTGTCACGAGGTGAATCAATTGAAGACACTGCAAAGACTCTTTCACGATATACTGATTGCATAATGGCCCGTGTTTATGATCACAAATTATTGGAACAACTATCTGAAAATGCAACCATCCCAATAATTAATGGACTCTCTGATACATTTCACCCTTGCCAAATCTTGGCAGACTTCATGACAATAAAAGAAAAGAAGAAAAAAATCAAAGGAATAAAGATTGCATGGATTGGTGATGGAAACAATGTCTGCAACTCTATGATTTATGGTGCAGCATTGGCAGGTGCAACAATGTCTATTGCAACTCCAAAGGGATTTGAACCAGACAAAAAGACAGTCAAAGAAGCCCAAAAATCAACTACTATAGAACTAACATCTGATCCACTGAATGCAGTAAAAAACGCCGATGTTGTCGTTACTGACACCTATTCCTCTATTCATGATAATGATCCAAAGAAGATCAAAAAATTCCTTCCAAAATACCAAGTTAACCCCAAATTGATGAAGTCTGCAAAAAAAGACGCGATCTTTCTACATTGTCTTCCTGCAAAGCGAGATCAAGAAGTTACTTCATCCGTAATTGATGGTCCCCAGTCTGTTGTTTGGGATGAGGCAGAAAATCGTCTTCATTCTCAAAAGGCATTGCTTGCCTCACTGATTCGCGCTTAACGTATATAAGAGCACGTTCAAACTCGAATTCTATACATGGCCTATTCAAAAATATTGAGAAGACTTCGTGAGGAGAAGACCAATTACCGTAAACGTAGTACAATGTTGATGGGCAAGCGTGACTTTATCACTGTAAATATTACTAATGAAAATACTCAAGTTCAAATTCTAAAGCCTGGTATGACTGGCGACAAGGTTGTTGCATCTGCACATTCTAGATATCTTCTTGAAAAAGGTTGGAAAGGTTCTAGAAAGAGTGTCCCTGCAGCATATCTAACTGGATACTTGGCAGGAAAGAAAGCACTTGGACAAGGTGCAAAGGATGCAATCTTGTATACTGGAACAAGAAGATACACACAAAGAATGGCAGCTGCTCTTAAAGGAGTAATTGATGCCGGTCTAGAAGTTCCAGCAAATGAAGAAACATTCCCATCTGAAGAGAGAATCAACGGGGAACATCTTACTGTTAAAAACGAAGTTTCTAAAATGAAATCTACAATTGATACTGAGGTAAAATAAAATGAGTCAGAAAACAGAATCCAAACCACAAGGTGGACAAAGAGGTAAGGGTGCACCAACTTATGGTGGGGGTAGACCTGATGCCAAAGGTGGAGACAGACCTCGAAGACCAAGAAGAGAACCAGAGGAAGAAGTCTGGGTTCCAAAAACAATCCTTGGACAAAAAGTTGCATCAGGAGAAATTTCATCACTAGAAGAAATTATTGAATTAGGATTAAGAATTCAAGAAGCAGGTATTATCAAAAAATTACTTCCTGACTTGAAGAGTGAAGTAGTTGATGTTGGAATTATTCAAAAGATGACATCAAATGGACAATCAACAAGATTCAAAGCAATCGTTGCAACTGGAAACGAGAACGGTTACTTGGGAATCGGACAAGGCAAATCTAAACAAATGAGAATTGCAATTGAAAAGGCAACAAACGCCGCTTATCTTAACGTCAACCCAATCAAAATGGGCTGTGGTAGTTGGGAATGCAGATGTGACCAAAAACACTCCGTCCCATTCAAGGTAAAAGGCAAGGGTGGAAGTGTTACAATTGAAATTATTCCTGCACCTCGTGGATTAGGTCTTGTAGCAGGTGGTAAAATTAAACGATTATTGGAATTAGCAGGTCTAAAAGACGCTTGGACTACTGCAAAAGGTTCAACTCCTACAATGAACTCCACTTCAAAAGCTATCTTGGACTGTCTCAGACAGACATTTAGTCAGGGTTGATGAGAAATGGCAAATGCAGTACTAGTTGTTAGAATCAAAGGTCAAGCAGATTGTCCTTACTGGGCAACAACAACAATGGATTTGCTAAAACTTGAAAGAAAATATCGTGCAGTAATTCTTCCTGCAAAAGACAACTTACTTGGAATGCTCAAAAAAGTACAACACTATGTTGCTTGGGTTGATCTTGATGCAGAGTTAGCACAAGAACTCATTGACAAAAAAGCAAGAAAGTCTGGATACAAGAAAGTAACTACAGAAGATCTTAAAGAATTAGGGTATGCAAGTTCTGCAGAACTAGCTGCAGCATTAACTGAAGGAAAAACAATGTTATCAAAATTAAAACCACTAAAACCTTGGTTTGCATTAGCACCACCAAGACATGGATTCAAGCGAAGTACAAAGAAATTGTATGGACAAAAAGGAATTCTTGGAAGAAACAAAGAACTCGCAACTATTGTTAGGAATATGATTTAACATGGCAACAAGATTAAGAAAAACAAGACGACTTAGGGGAGGACGCCACATGGGATGGGGCCAAGTAGGTCAACACCGTGCAAGTGGTCACAAAGGTGGTCTTGGAGTAACTGGAATGATGAAACATCATTGGAGTACCACACTAAGAGATGAACCAGATCATTATGGCCATGATTCAACTAAACCACCTCACCCAAATATTACCAAGAAATGGGCTAGTGTCCGTGATCTTGATGACTTGTTTACTAAGTTCGGTAAAGAAGAAGGAGGAAAGAAAGTCGTAGACCTTGAAAGTGCAGGATACGAAAAACTCCTTGGCGGCGGAAAAATATCAAACGCTTATTCTGTCAAAGTCACACAATACACTGCATCTGCAGAAGAGAAACTCAAAGCAGTTGGCGGAGAAGTAATTTCTGCTGCAAAAGAAAAATCTGATGGGGAAGAGGTAGTTACTGAAGATGGCTGAGGGTACAGTTACTACAATTATCCGAAAGGTCGTCTTTAAAGCAGAACCATACCTTCCTCAAGTCCCAAAACCAAAAAAGAAGATTCCATTATCCACTAGATTGCTTTGGTGTGGAGTTGCATTACTCATCTACATGGTAATGGGACAGACACCGTTATTTGGAGCAACAACTCCTGAATTTGACTTTCTAGCATTTGCTAGAGTAATTTTTGCATCACAACAAGGAACCCTTGTTGAATTAGGAATAGGGCCAATTGTAACAGCTGGACTCTTGATGCAATTATTGAGAGGTTCAGACATTCTCAAATTTGACTTTAAGAAACCAGAGGAAAGAGGTATCTTCCAAACTGCAACAAAGTTGGTAACTTATGTTGTAATTGTAGCTGAATCTATTGTATATGGTGTAGCAGTTTATGGTCCTGGAGTAGCGGATCCTAACATACTGTATGTCATGGTGGGACAGCTGATGGCCGCGTCGATTATTATCATGTTCTTAGACGAATTAATTCAGAAAGGCTGGGGTCTTGGTAGTGGAATCAGTCTCTTCATTATGGCAGGTGTTGCTCAACAAATTCTATGGAGTTTGTTCAGCCCGTTACCTGCAGGTGATGGAGGAACAATTGGTATTATTCCATACATCGGACAATCTATCATGGCAGGTGACCTCTCAAACATTATGTTCCGTTCAAACCAATTGCCGAGCATATTCGGTTTATGTCTGACGGCTGGTGTCATATTGATACTTGTATTCACACAAGGTATGAAGATTGAGATTCCAATCGTATCTACAAAATACAGGGGATTCTCTGCAGTTTATCCAATTAAGATGATGTATGTCTCAAACATTCCGGTTATTTTGGCATCTGCACTTACTGCAAACGCCGTCTTTATCTTCCAGATGTTGTGGGCAAACGCGAACCCGCGTAACAATAATTTCTTTATGAATTTCATAGCGCAATTCGACCCGACGAGTCCATCAACTCCAATTGGTGGTATCATCTATTACATAACACCACCTAGAGGTCTAGATGTTGCAGCATTAGATCCTGGACGTGCAGTTGGCTATGTCCTATTCATGATTGGAATTGTAATTGTATTCGGTAGGTTATGGGTAGAGCTTGGTGGTCTTTCACCAAAGAGCGCAGCTCAAAACTTGCTTGATGCAGATGTTCAGATTCCTGGATTTAGAAGATCAAACAAACCAGTTGAAGCATTGTTGAACAAGTACATTCCATCAGTCACCATTATCGGATCAGCTATTCTGGGTCTGTTAGCAGGTGCATCTGATGTCTTGGGTGTATTTGGTTCTGGTATCGGAGTTTTACTTATGGTAGATATTCTCATCAACTATTACACACAATTAGTTAGAGAACAAGTCGAAGTTGCAATGCCGCGTTTGGGTGCTCTACTTGGCAGAAAGTAAGAAAATCGTTTTAGTTGGAATCCCCGGAGTTGGGAAAACTACATTGTTATCTAAAATTGTAGATCACATAAAAGATCATCAAAAAAGTGTTAGTGTTGTAAGTTATGGAACTTTGATGTTTGAAGTTGCAAAAGAAAACGGTCTTAGCGATAGAGATGAACTACGAAAACTACCAATCGAAAAACAGCAAGAACTTCAAAAACTTGCAGCTGATAAGATTGCCTCACACACTGAAGAAATTGTAATTATTGATACTCATGCATTTATCAGCTCTCCAGAGGGATACTACCCTGGATTGCCAGAACATGTTCTCAAAATTATCCAACCATCAAACTTTGTATCAGTATCTGCAAAACCTGAGGAAATCTATAGTAGAAGAATGAGCGATGATACTAGAAATCGAGACAAGATTACCCTAGCAAATGTTAAGAAAGAACTAGATGTCCAGTCAGGTATGATTTCGGCATGTGCTGTAATCACAGGCTCACCAGTCAAGTATATCCTCAATCGTGAGGGAAAGGTTGATGAAGCAGCAGATAAGATAATCAATTCATTAGGACTGTAAAAAATGGACTTTAACTTTATTCTACTATTTATCGAATCAATACCCCTCCAGTTTGATTTCTTTGGAGGTGAAAGAGGCGCACTAGGAAGTGATGATCCAATTATCCAAGGATTAATCCTCTCAATGTTTGCAGTCACCGGATTTGGTATTTTGCTAAACATATTCAATGCTGCAGTCAGAAAGAAGATGGTAGACCAGGTAAAACTAAAACGAATTATGAAAGAAACACGTGGATGGCAAAAAGAAAGAATGGCTGCAATGCGTCAAAAAGATACTGCAAGAGCAGCTGAACTCAACAAGAAATCTGCATACATGAACAAAATGTCTATGGAGATGATGCAGATGAACATGAGACCAATGATGATTACATTTGTTCCATTAATTTTGATATTCTATCTTGTGTTGCCACAACTATTTGCTTATACTGTAGCAGTATCTCCAATTCCTCTAAATGTAATTCCTGGAGATATGTTCCAACTTACTTGTACTGCAGAACAAGCAGCAGACCCTGAACATGTTTGTCAAACAGAAAATGCATTGTATCTTTGGGCTTGGTATTTCTTGTCTTCGATTGCATTTAGTGGCATTATTATGAGACTCACCAAAACCTCAATGGATCTCAGTTGACCAAATCAATAGTAATTTCAGGTCCCCCTGCTGTAGGAAAAACAACTGTTGCAAAGGGATTGGCAGAAGAATTTTCATTACAATATCTTAGTGGAGGTGATGTCCTCAAAGAGATGGCAAAAGAACAGGGTTTTGATTCAGCAGGTGATGATTGGTGGGACACCGAAGATGGAATGAAGTTCCTGAATCAGAGAGAAGAGAATTCTGAATTTGATAAAAAACTAGATGAAAAACTAACTAATCTATTTAATGACGGAGGCATGGTGATTACCAGCTATACTCTACCTTGGCTAATCAAAGACGGCATTAGAATCTGGCTTGAGGGTTCTCATGAGAGCAGTACCAAAAGAATGCAAACAAGAGATGATATGAGTCCTGAGGATGCATACCACGTAACAAAACAGAGATTTGACAAAAACAAGGCACTCTACAAAAAGCTATATGATTTTGATTTTGGTGATGACAAGTCAGTCTTTGATGTAATCATTAACACAGACAATCTGACAGCACAACAAGTAATTGATGTCGCAAAAGAAACAGTGAGAAAGTTACTATGACTCTAAAACAACTAGAGAATCTAATTGAAGTTGATCAAGATATTACTGATGATGCATATGGCACATACTATGACAAAAGAACTATAGAACAACTACTAAACTATGGAATTATTTTACTTGACAAACCACCGGGACCTACAAGTCACGAGACTGTTGCATGGACCAAAAGAATCTTGAAACTGCCAAAGATTGGACACAGTGGAACACTAGATCCACAAGTCTCAGGAGTTCTTCCTTTGGGATTAGGTGAGGCAACAAAGGCTCTAGGTGTTTTGCTCTTTGGTCCAAAAGAGTATCATGCACTAGGACGTGTTCATTCTCTTCCTTCAAAAGAAAAATTACATGAAGTAATTGAATCCCTAACTGGAGAAATTTACCAAAAACCACCACAACGTTCAGCAGTAGTTAGACAAACAAGAACCAGAACAATTTACGAGTTTGAAGTACTAGAGCAAAAAGAAAGATTGTTGTTAACTAGAGTGTTGTGTGAAGCTGGAACATACATTAGAAAATTGTACTATGACCTAGGTGAAATTTTGGGACCTGGTGCAACCATGATTGAACTAAGAAGAACCCGAGTTGATCAATTTAGAGAGACAGATGGGTTGGTAACTTTACATGAACTTGCAAACGCATTTGCATTGTGGGAAGAAAAGAAGGATGATTCTAAACTAAAGAGCATGATTCAGCCTGTAGAGCATGCACTTAGTGAATTAAAATCAGTAGTTATTCGTGACTCTGCAATTGATGCAATGTGTCATGGTGCACAACTTGCAATTCCTGGAATCTTGAAAATTTCTCCTAATTTGAAGAAAGGTGACATTGTTGGAATTTACACCCAGAAAGGAGAAGCAGTAGCATTGGCAGAAGCAACAATGTCTGAACAAGAAATTAAAGATGCAGTTAAGGGATATGCATTTGAAACAAAGAGAATAATCATGGCTCCAAACACTTATCCTAAAAAATGGAGAACTAAACCAACTTCCAAAGAATAAATTGTTCTCAAAAAGTCTAATAATCTTTGTTGGAATCGGAATAATTTCTGGATTATTATTTGGAATTTATTTGATGGATGTAAAGAATACCAGCCAACTTGTTTATGTTGAAGGTCCTGGAATTTCTGTTGTTACAGAAAAGTTTGATTTTAAGAAAGGAGAAGAGATTAAAATCACAATCATAAACACTGGAACTGCTCCACTTTCATTTTCTGATGCATCATATGGTCTTAGAGTTACGGGACTCTCTGGAATGCTAATGTATTCGCCAACGTCTGCACAAGTAATATCTGAACTAAAACCAAATGAAGCGATTGAATTTTCTTGGGATCAAATTAACAATGATGGTGATTCTGCACTTGAAGGCCTTTACAAGATTTCAGCAAAGGGTTTTGATGAAAATGGGGACAAAGTAGAACGTTCAACTACCGTAACTATTTGGAAGTAGTAATACCATTTATAATCAGATTCTAAAAACTAGATTTGTCGCAAGACTGTGCCGGGGTCGCCTAGCCTGGTAGGGCGCGCGCCTGGAAATTGTTAAACCATAAAGCGCGTTCTCGCAAGGGATCGGGAGTTCAAATCTCCCTCCCGGCGCCATTTTAGATCTTTTTGAACTATTTTATACGTAAATGTTAAAAGTAAATTTTTGAAGCAACCACCATGGCCAAATCTTTACAGTATGCTGCTGCATTATACTTGGTAGCAAACCCAGGGTCTAGTCCTGCAGATGTACGAGACGCACTAGTAAGTGCTGGAAGCTTAAGTTGGAATAATAGTGAAGATCCTGATACTATTAAAGAGCCATTACTTGACGTCTCTGGAATCTAATAGTCTAATCTCAAATTACAAAAATTTACTATTTGTTTTCTAATTTCTCAACAATTTCTGAAAATTTCCAAGGACCACAATGTGCATCCATTGTTTCACTTGCAAACAGTCCTGAGTTGTGTAGGTGATTAACAATGTGTGCTGCAAATGGCAGCGCACCAGTTGCTCCAGGAGAATTGTAGTTTAGTATGTGGAATGATGACTCTTCATCAAGCAAAATAACATCTGGCTCAAATTTCCCTTTATCATTTATCACTGATGAGCGAATACCTGCTGTTCCTTTTTCAGTAATTTTATCTGCGTCAATCTTTGGTAAAAATCTTCTAACTCTATCAACCATTGCAGATTTTGACATTGATGATTGTATCTCACTCATTGCCAATTCCTGGAATTGTTTGTCAAAGATTGCTTTCCTTGCACCTGAACCAATCATCTCAAGCATTTTTGGAAGAAAAGTTTTGAAATTTTCTGTCTTGTCATATCCATATGGACTAAATACAGGAACTGCATTGGGTCCAATCTCACAACTTCCATCAACTCTGATGATCCAATGTGGATCCAAGAATGGATAGTCTGGAAACTCTGGCACTGAATAGATACTAGTCTTTGTTAGATTGTTATACTGACTTGGAGCTTTCCAATATTCTCCCCTGAAATGAACATCTGTAAGTTTTGTTCCAACTCCTAATTCATGTGCAATATCTACTGCTTCTCCTCCAGCTGCGTTGATTACAAAGTTTGCAAAAATCTCATCCTCTTTGTTTAAAGTAATTTTCCACTTTCGATTCTCTTTTTTTATTTCAGAAACTTTTGAATCTAAAAGAAAACTTGCCCCATTCTCTTTACTGTCTTGCATTAGTGATTTTGTGTATGTTGAATAGTCTGCAGAGCCATCTCTGTGAATATAAAGTGCAGCTTCACATTTTATTTCTGGCTCTATCTTTTTCATTTCTGCTTTGTCTAAAAGCTCAATGTCATTTTCTTCCAAACCGTTTTGCTTTCCCCATTTGAGATATTTTTCCAAAACTTTGATTCCCTTTTTGTCTAGTGCAACTTCAATTACTCCATCTTTTTTGAATGGCAAATCATGTAACTTGGAATACTCTTCCCACATCTCAAATCCGTGAAATGCTGCATTTGCAAATAGCTTTTTCTTTTCGGGATTGTACAGGTATGGGGCATGAACCTTTCCAGTATTTCTTCCACTTGTGTGAAATGCAACGCTTTGTGCTTGCTCTATTACTGCCACTTTTTTTGACTTGTTTAGACTAGATAGGAAATATGATATTGATGTTCCAAGAATCCCTCCACCAATTATTACAACATCAAAATTTTTAGCCAATTATTTTCAATTTATTTTCATTCTAGTTGATAATAAATGGAATCAGTAGCAATCAAGATTAATATCCAATAAAATCTAAAATCAAACCATGTTACCTGATAAGTGCTCTGTTAGCAAAGAAGGAAAACAATGTCCTAGTCCACCCGAATTCATTGTATCAATTGTGGATGGAAAAGACGAGTATATGGTAGGTGTAACATGTGGCAGACATAGACAAGTTGTCTCTGGCAAAATTGGATTTTTACAAAAAGAAGGTAAGATTCATGAAGGAAAAGTCAGTTTTTCACCTGTTAAGGCAGTTGGAACTGACTGTATTCATGGTGATGAAGATGATTTTATCCAAATTGATATGAATCGAGGTAAAAATTGAAATAATTTCCAATCTCTTTGAAAATATGCTTTTTGAATTACTATCTGACATCGTTAAAATAGAGAATGTCTTGTTTGTTGTAAAAAGTGAAGGTGCGACAAGTGAGGTTAGAAGCCCTCTTACTATAAGACAAAAAGAAAAATGGATTACTTTGGGTGAAAATGATGATCCTGCACACATGCATGTTGATTCAGAATTAATTACTCATGCAGAATTTGTACAAGAGGAAAAACCTGAACGCACAAGCTTTAGTGTTAGATTTTACAATAAAGATAATCAAAGAGTATTGGCTGCATTTTTTACAAAGATGTATAATGATTCTAAAACACTAATTCCTGAAAGAAAAAAAGTATATGATGAACTAAACCAAAAGTTTTCTTCTAAAATTAATTTTTAAAAAAAACCTTGTCTGAAAAAGACAAGGAGAAAAAATATTATTCTTGAGATTTCTTCTTCTTTTCTTTTTCAGATTGTAGTTTAGCTAATTCTAATTCTTCGTTTG
>Ga0129342_1001434_pt1 | contig 10653 bp, 15 predicted proteins | sample CPBDNA_5_FD_94426 | JGI IMG/M metagenome (GOLD analysis project Ga0129342, IMG submission 94426) | Freshwater to marine salinity gradient microbial communities from Chesapeake Bay, USA - CPBay_Sum_15_0.2_DNA | ecosystem: Environmental > Aquatic > Marine > Coastal | place: USA: Chesapeake Bay...
AAGAAATAAAATAATGAAATGTTTTTATTGTAATGCTGAAGTAAGATGGAACGAAGATTATGATACTGAAGATACTTATCCAGATTCAGAACACGATATAGTTAGTATGTATAACTGTGATGAATGTGATACATGGTATGAAGTCTTTTCACATAGGAAGGAAAAAAATGAACGCAAAGAAAATGAGTAAGATAAGAAACAAAGCTAAGCATATTTTAGTTGAATGGTTATCTTCTTTGTTAAATAAAGAGGAGGCTAGTAAGATTAACTATAAAAATATACTACAATTCTTACCAAATCAAACTCACTATTGGCAAAACACTACATTAAGATTACAACCCTGGTCATATAAATGGGTAGTTAAAAAATTAAAACACAACCAACAGTTGACATATGATGATTTAAATGCTATGTTACAACCATCTGAAAAAGATTTACGAAGACAACAGATGATTGAGAAAGGACCTTTATAATATGACAGATAAAAGTTTATTTAATGGATTAGCTTATGATAGTTTAAATAAGCAGGTAGATGGAACTCATTATAAAGGTATGAGGATTCAACCTGCACAATTTATTAATGAGAATAATTTATTATTTGCTGAGGGTAATGCAATTAAATATATTTGCAGACATAAACTAAAAGGAAAAAGAAAAGATATTGAGAAAGCAATTCACTATCTTGAAATGATATTGGAGAGAGATTATGATTCATGAAAGTACGATAAGTCAATTAGAAAAAAGAGCAAGAGGATTTAGAAGAATTATTTCTTCTCTTAATGATTTGCCTATGTATGGAATAAATCCTACTATAGATAAAATCTTGTTTGTAAAAATTGAAGCTTTGAAAGAACACCTAAAACAAAAGATTCAAAAGAATAATGAAAAATTAAATGAGATTTATACAAGTAGTATTGATAGTTTGTTAGATGATGATGGACAGATTAATAGTAACAATGTATCTATAGATAATGATTCGCAAAAAATTACCAAGAAATAATAAAAGACGTAAAAAAACTGAAGCTGATTTAGCTACGTTTAAATTAATAATAAATAATACAGGACAATTTATTGTTGAGCAATCACTTTATCCAAAAGATAAAATTAATTTACACTTTAGAAAAGAAAATGCAGGATTAATATCTGCAATGTTAAGAGAATCAAAAATTAAATTTGATGATATAAAAGATATATATGAAATTCTTTTAAAAGAATTAAGTTAATTATGTTGGACTTCCTATACTTTCTTTTTCATTACAAAAATAACTAATATATAATTTATCTTTATTAGTTTCTTCTGGCATCTTACTAGAAAAATCCATTATTAATTTTCCTCCTGCTGCAACACAGTCTGACCAATAATTAAATTTATTATCTACTACCATAGGATTGTTACAAAACCCTGTGATTGCAGAACATATTGAAAACACTAATACAAATTTCATATCTTAACCTTCTTTCTATTATACTTTTTTTTATTCTTAATAATCTTAGGTCTATATCGAAGATTAATTAATTCTTTTGCATATGGATTAAGAAGATTACTTCTTAAATCATTAGCTAGTATTGTCAATTTTTTTAAATCCAATTTATTTAGATGCTATAATCTTTTATTTTCATTTAAAAATATTTAAAATTTTTTTCCACCAAGGAATATATTCATCTGTTAATGTTAAAGCTTCTTCCCATTCTTCTAAATGAGTACATCTATTACATGCACATCTAGAACATTTGTCAATGTTACAATGACATTTATGATTACATTTAATACAATCAGACATATTATATTCCTTGTAGTCTAGGGTCGTTTGATGTTATATTCTTTTCTGCTTTAGGTCTAGCAATAGATTGCTTACTTCTTTCACGAAGTTGTACTTTAGCAGACTCAGCTTTTCTTTTTTCTTCTAATTGTTTTTTTAAATCCCATTTAAAATTCATATCATTCTCCTTATTGACAAGATAAACATTCATCAGAATCAGAATCTAATTCTGCTAATGCTTCTTCTTTACAATCTTGACCACAGAAAATATCTAATTCATTCTTAGGTTCAAACTCTTCATTACATTGTTTACATTTTATAATCATTAAATTCCCTCATCTAAAAATTTAGTAGTCTTTTTCTTTTTATCTTTCTTCTTCTTAGTAAATATAGTTTCTACTTTTAAAAAGAAATTATCAATTGCTCCTAAAACTTTATACATAAACTTATCAAACATTACCTTACTGGTCCTCCAAATATTGCTAATAATACCATTAATATAATTAATGTACCTGTAAAATAATAGTTCATTTTTATAACCTATTCCTTTCTGTCTGTTTCCCCATAGCTTTTGCCATGACCAGACACTAAGTTTACTTGACCAATGATTTATTAACAATAATATTTTTTTTAACATTTATTTTCTTTTTATCAAATCAGTAGCTTTCAAACCATAGACACTCGCAATTACTCCTACGAATATAGTCTGATACCAAAAAGGTAGCTGTGAAAAGTATTCAAAAAATAATTTCATTTTCTCCATTGCACTTGGGTCATCTGTAAATACAGCCCAAGTTAACAATGCTATTGGTGCTGAGAGTAATAATAAAATAAATTCATCTTTCCAGTCTGAATTTCTAGACTCAAGTAATTTACCTTGATATTCTGCCTCACCATTTGCCATTTTCTCAGCATGTTTCATCTGAGCATCAGACATTAACATCTTAGTTTTCTGTCTATTTTGATATATATGTGTACCTGCTTTTACTGCTAGATTTAAAGCACTAAGTATTGGAAATCCCATTGTTGTCTAACCACTCCTTTACATTAAATGAAGGACATTTCTTTTTATCATCTACTTCATAATGTCCTATTATTTTTTTAATATCGTATTTATCTTTTAGTGTTTCTAATATTTGTTTTAATGTATCAAACTGCTCAGGTAAAAAATTATTTTCCCAAGCACCCTCCTTATTAGAACCACCTATCATACAAATTCCTATTGATGTACCATTAACTGCTCTTGCATGAGAGCCTACCATAGATTCATCTCGACCTACTTCTAAAGTACCATCTCTTTTAATAACATAATGGTAGCCTATGTCATCCCATCCATTTTCTACGACATGCCAATGTTTAATTTTTTCTGCTCCTATATCCATATCAGCAGGTGTTGCTGAACAATGAATAACAATCATATCTGTTTTAGTTCTTGGTGTCATATTATTATCTAGGGAGCATTACACTCCCTAGAATTATGGAGGTTATTTTATTTTTATTGTCTTAGCTTTCTTTTCTTCAGGTACTTCTTCATATAATTTAATACTTAGAATACCATCTTTAAAGTCAGCCGTATCTACTTTAATATATTCTGATAAAGTAAATTTTCTTAAAACATTTCTAGATGCAATACCTTGATGTATTAAGTTTTCACCATCCTTATCTTCTTTGATAGCTTCAACAGTTAATATACCATCTTCAACTTCACATCTAATATCAGATTTATTGAAACCAGCTAGTGCTATTTCAACCTGATATTTTCCGTCACTTAATTTTCTTATATTATAAGGAGGAAAGTTTGTTGTATTGATTCTAGATACCTCATTTAAAGTATTAAACATTCTATCAAATCCAATAGAATAATTTTTAAATGGGTCAAAATTTAATATCGTCATATTATATCCTTTCGTTAAGCGATTTAATTTTTAGTAATCTCTAATGAGCATTACTGTTCCTATATTATAGTAGGAATTTTATGTTGTGTCAACTATTCTTTAGTAAATAAATTAACATATAAGTTAGCTAATTCTTGTTTATTTTTACCAGAAATTCTTCTATTCAAAATACTTTTAACATTAGATGACCAGTCGTCATTTTCTGCATATCCTGTTGCAGCTATTGAATCTATTATATCTTCTTTACTAGCTACACCTTGATTATACTTTGCAATTGTTTCTCTAACATTACTATACTTCTCTGATTTATTAACTAGATTTAAGAAATCTTTAATTGAATCTTCTTCAGTAGCATATTTTTTAATCATAGCTTTACTATCTGTAGCTTTAATATGTGGTTTATTTTTATCAAAGACTTGTATATTAAATAAATTTTTACTTCCATCTTTTATAAATCTTGATGTACCCCAACCAGTCTCTTCACTATTAATAGCAAGTATAATATCACTTGGTATAATATTATCTGTATTAGTTTTATAAACTTTTTCTGCAGTATTAAATAACCATTCTTTTTTTGGTTTCTCTAATTCAGATACTTTAGAATAATCTTTTAGTATTTTTATATTAGGTTTCTTTTTTGGTAATAAAGGTTTCTCTTTAATAACAGTTATTGCAATACCAGATTCTTTAGCACCAGGATTACCTTCTAACATAGCTTCATAGGATTGAAACTGTTCTGGTTTTTTAGGTGGTACTATTACTTCATCACCATCTTTAAATTTAGGTTTATCATTAAAAACAGATTGTTTTAATAAATCAGCAGTAACACCTTGCTCTAATATTCTAGAAGATAGATAACCTAATCTTTTATCTTTTGTTACTAAATCTCCTGTATTAAATTGTCTTCGTTCTAATTTAGTTTCAGGTAACTTTCTACCTTCATCATCAAATTCTATTCCTAAATCTTTAGCTCTTTCTAATATAAAGTTTCTCCAATTAGGAAGAGGAGCTATTCTTTGAAAAAATCTTTCAGATGCTCTTTCAGTATTTCCTTTTAAATAATCTCTTAATATTTTATCAGATTCAAATGCAATACTACCTGCAGGAAAAGCTAAAAAGAAAGGTTGTCTTGAACCTGGACCTACTAAATTACTAGCTAAAAATTCTGGAAGAACACCAGGTAGTCCTGATAATCTAATTGATTCAGCCCACCACTCATTTGTATCTTCTCCTATATCAGTTACAACTTCACCATACTTTGCCATTTCTCTTAATTCTTGTATACCACCATATACAGGTAGTGCTGCAAGTAGTTTAACCATAGTTCTTGCGTCACCATTTTCTATTCTAGATAATATTTTATTTGTTTGTGCTGACTTAGCCATAGCCCAAGATAAAAATTGTCCTAACAATCTTACCCATGGTGTGTTACTTTGAGTAAATAATAATCTATTTGATACTTGTGGAATAATTGCATCTCTATTAGCTGCTAATATTCCTGCATCATTTAAATTTTTTTTACCTACAGATGTTTTAGCTGCAGCATCAAATGATTTATTACTTCCTATTCTTAATGCATCTTGTGCTGTTATTCCATATCTTTCTAAATCTTTAATAAATCCAGCAGCTTTATTAGAATTAAGTTTACCACCTTTACTAACAAAATTTGCAAGTTTTCTAGAAGTTATAAATGCATCTGTTGCTCCTGCATTATAAGCAAATCTTCTAGCAAAACCAGTTATCCATTCTAATCCTGAAATTCTAAAAAAGAAATTGTTAGCTGCTGTTAAACTTAATTTATCATTACCTAACCAACTAGCATTAGCAGATATTTCATCACCTTTAATAGCTAAAGGTTTTTGCAAAGCTGCTCTAATTTCATTTGATTGTGCTTGACCTAAGTTTTTTGCTAATCCAGTTTCACCTCTAGCAGTTAAAGATGTTTGTGATAGTGCTCTTAACCAAGTAGACCAGTTAGTAGAATTAGTAAATGGTTGTACCAAATCTCCAAGTGATGCTATTGTAACCCTATCCAACATATTTAAGTTAGATATTGTTGATAGTATACCTGCTGTTCCTTTTAATTGATTTCTTCTAACAACACCAAATCTATCAAAGTAAGCTTCAATAGTATTACTTACTAATTGTGTTTCTTTTTTTGCTAATTCTCTCCAATTAGCTTTACCTGTATTTTTATATTTATCTTTTATAGCTTGAAAAAATGGAGTTAAAAATTCACCATTAGGTCCAAATCGTTGTGAAAAAGCTATAGAATTAGCTGACCTATTTACTAATGAAGATAATACTTGTGCTGTATCATTAATTAAAAATCCACCATCACTTAATATTTTTTCTACCTGAGTAAATGAACCTGTTAATTCTCTTTGTTTATTAATATGATTACTTAGTGGAGTAACAATATAATTATCACTTAATTTTTTATCATTAATTAAATCATCAATATTAGTTCTAATAATATTAAAGTTAGAAATATCATTTATCTTTTCTTGAAATTTTCTAGCTTCTTTTAAAGGATTTTTAACTTTTTTATTTTGAAATATTTTAACTAAAGCTTCCTCAAATGCTTTTGGATTTCTTTGTATTCTATCAAAATTATAAACCCTTGGAAAATAATCTTTTATATTTTCTTTAGAAAAAATTCCTGCATCATTATATAACTTTTTAAAATCATCAAGATAAGTTTGTATGTTTCCTTTTAATTTTTTTTCATTAGCAGATAAAGTTATTTTAGAACCTCTTAAAGAATTTAAAGCATTAGCCTGTTCTGGTTTAGTAAAAGGTTTTGCTATATTAACAGCTCTAGTAGTCCATGTTCTTTGTATTTCATCAGCTACTTTAGATACAGAATTTTTTGCATAAGGTGAATCAATATTTTGTAATAAGATTCTTCCAAGTTGTTCTGTCTTACCACCAAAAGCTTCTAGTTTTGTAGCTGTAGTAGTTGCAGTTAATTCTCTTAATTTTTGTAAAGTTAATTTAACAGCTTCATTATTTAATAAATTAGTACTTAAATTTTTATCTCCAACTGTTAAAACTTTACTAGCTTTAATTCCTTTTTGTAGTGCTCCTAATGTAGCACCACCTATAATCCATTTATTAATATCATCATCTTCTGCTCCCCATAGAGTACCAAAAGCATATCCAACACCAGCACCAAACAAAGGTCTAGTTGATGCTGATAATACATATCTAATACCAGCATCTGTAAGACTTTCATTTTGTCTTAATTTTTCTAATATCTTTATATCTCTTTTTGCAATTAAATCATTTTCTTTTTGTAATAAAGACGATTGTTTTTTTACTAATTCTTTTCTATCTTTTTTAAATTGTTTTAATAGTTCATCTTTTTTAGATGTTAAAGAATTAATTTGATTTTCAGTTTTTTTAGTAAATGTTTTTTTATTTAAATCTTTTAAACTTTTAATAGTATTCGTTAAACTATCATATCTTTTATCAAATGTAAAAGTTAATTGCTTGAATGGTTTAGAATAGTTTTCACCAGTTTTTTTAATTAAATTGTTAACAGTAATAAATTCTTTATCAGCTACAATCTCATTTATTTTTTTAAATTCTTTATTAGATAATCCTAGCTTTTTAGCTTTAGCTCCTTCAGCAGCTTGAATAACTTGAGCTATCTTTTTTTTATCTGCACCAGGAAAATATTGACCTATAACTTTAAAAGCTTTCATTGCTGCAGGACCTAAAACAGCACCACTTCCAGCAGCTATTGCAGCATCGCCTGGTTTAAATTCTCCTGTTTTAGCATAATCAGAAATTAATTTATCTAATCCAACAGTCGTACCTCCAATTAATGCTAAACCTTTATAACTAGCTGAGGCTGCTCTTCCCCACGGAGTTAGATATGCCATTAAATAAAAAGGGTCAAGTAACATAGATGCCATCTCTCCTGCCTTAACATAGATGTCATCATCATATTTTTGATTTCTAAATTTTTTAAATTTATTTAATAACTTTTGATTTTCAATACCTGCATTATCTTGCAATATATCTTTTAAATCTCTGTTATCATCTCTAATATCTTGAAATTTTGCTTTACCTATTCTAAATACATTACCAAAAAATTGGTCTTGTTTATCAAACCCATATAAAAATTTTCTAAACCAAGAAGGTTCTTCACTAGTTATAGGACCAGGTTTAGGAATATCTTTATCAGTTACTATTGGAATTTCTCCAACAATAAAATTTTTATATTTATCTAAAGTAGATGGTTTTTTATCTTGAACAACAATTTCAGTTGTTTCTTCAGGAATAATATATTGTTTGTATTTATCTAAAGTTGAGGATTCTTCTTTAGGAGGTATGTCTTGTGCATCAATGTCTTCATTATTATTGTTATCACTAACAATAAATTGATTGTACTTTGACAAATCTATATTTTTTATATCTTCTGCCATTAATCATTAATTTAGTGGTCGATATTGTGTTTTGTCATTTACTGGAAAATTAATATCAAATGTTTCTTTTATTTCTTTTCCACTCATTGGAAATTTTAAAACTTGTTGTACTTCATTTATATTTTCAAATACAGGTTTATTTTTTATTCCAAAATCTGATGGTGTTTGTAATTTTAATTTACCTTCGTTATTAATAATATCTTTATTAATTATACTATCAATAACTTTTTCTGGTCGAATAACTTGGTCTTCTATAACAATATTTGCACCAGCTTTAATATCTTCTTTTATTTGATTTCTACTTTCTATAGTATCTAACATAGTAACTGTTGTACCATTAATAGTTACTTTCATTGTTTTAGTATCTTTATTATCTTTACCTGTTGTATCTATAAGTATACTAGGTGCATTTGTATCAATTAATTTTTTTACTTCATTATCATTTTTATAATAATAATTAAATTCATTATTGGATAAAAATTGTTCTTTACTTAGTATTTTTTCTTTAACTAATTTAATTGCAAAATTAATATTTACTTGACTTAAAAATTCTGAGTTTTCACCATACTGTAAATTTTCTAATCTTGATTGATTTTGTTTTAATTCTAAAGGATTTAATTGAAGTTTATCACCAACTTTTTCTGAAGATAATTCCATTAATGTTTTAGCATAAAGTTCTCCAACTAATTTTTTTTCTTTATCAGTTAAAATTTTTGATGTTCCAATTATCGTATCATCAAAATTAATAGTATTACCTGTAGGAACAACAATTAAATTATCTTCATTTCTTAATATAGTTTTAAACTCTAATTTTCCACGTTCACCTAATATAGCATTATTAGCTACTGGAACTCCATAGTTAAAAGTTCTATTAGCTAATGTTCCATCTAAATTTTGTTTTCCATAATAACTAGGAAGTTTTGCTATATCTCCATCAAATTTTCTATAAAGATAAGTAGTACCATCTTTTGCTAAAAAATCTTGATACTGTTTATATCCACGATAAATAGTATTTCCAAAAGATTCACCACCTTTTTTAAATCCTGTTATTGTACCAGTTTGCTTATCTTCAGAAAAATAATCTCCAACATTTGTAATACCCATTAATTTAAATGTTGCTTTTATAGCTTCATTATTATCTTTACTTGTTACTGCTGAATTAAGATTTAAAATATTTTTTATTTGGTCATAATTTTTTTCAGCAAATTTACTATACTCTGTTGAAGATTTATCTATATTTCCATATAATCCACCTTTATTTACGTTTACTTCTTTACCTACATATTTTTGATTAACATTTTGTTCAGACATTTTAACAGTATCGGCTGCTTTAATTTTTTCTTCAACTTCTTTTAATAAATCTCTTTCTGCTTGTTTCTTTTCACCTAATATTTTATTAATTAAAAAACTATTTCCCTTAGCATCTTTAATTGCAGCAGCTGTTTCACTATTAATTTTTTGATTTATTATTGCAGCTTGTTTATTAATTTCTTCTTCACTACCAATTAATTTATAATCAATAGTTTTACCATCAAAATTATTTATATTAAGTTGTTTAGTTTTATCATCTAAATTTTTCCAATTAGGATTTGTTAATGGAAGAATAGTTGCAGCATAAGTTCTAGCATCAATAGATTTTAAATCATACATTTCATTTGCTTTATTAATAATATCAAACTTTTCTTTTTCATCATAATAGTTTTGTAATTCTTTATCATATTTCTTTTTCTTTTGGTCTCTTAAAAAATCTCTATTATCTTGTAATTCTTGAGCTCTAATAGCTAAATTTTCTTTAGTTAATTCTCTATCTTTTTCAATAGCTCCAATAGCAAAGTTTGCAACATCTATTAATTTAATTCCCATTATACTTCTTCCTCTTCTTTATTACCTTTAGCTTCTTCTACTTTACTAGGTAATTCTTTTTTAATTCTAGCTAATAAACCTGAACCTATACTTTCTTCTCTAGGTTCTATTTTAGGTTTTTCTGTTTCTTCTTCATCCATATTAATCGGTTCAATATTATCACCAGGAATCATATCTTGTTCATCTTCATCTTCTTCATTATATAAAACATAATCTTTAATATCAGCATAATCAGCAATAGCTATTAATAAATACATTGTAGGTTCAGCTAACATTAACATCATGTCAGGTGTAAATTTACCTTCAGTATAACCTTTATATAAAATAACTTGTGCTATTTCATCTAATGGAATACCATCATCAATAATATTAATTAATTTTTTTAATGTATCTTCTTCTGTTAAAGTTAAATATACAGCTTTCATAGCTTCATCTTGTTCTGTGTATTCAGGTGGTCTTTCCCATGCTCTAGGAGTATCAGGTGATGAAGTTAAAGCTTCTCCAGGAATAGGAGCATTAAAAGGATTAACACCTACTTCATCAAATTGATTCTTTTGTATTTTCTCAGCCATTATGTTCTATACTTCCTTACTTTATTAGCTATACCTTGTGGTTGTTTTACAAATTGTTTACCTGCTGCTTTACCTTTTCTTTTAGCTGCAGATGTTCTTGCATATTCAGAAGCTGTTAAAGCTTTAA
>Ga0129342_1001435_pt1 | contig 10650 bp, 13 predicted proteins | sample CPBDNA_5_FD_94426 | JGI IMG/M metagenome (GOLD analysis project Ga0129342, IMG submission 94426) | Freshwater to marine salinity gradient microbial communities from Chesapeake Bay, USA - CPBay_Sum_15_0.2_DNA | ecosystem: Environmental > Aquatic > Marine > Coastal | place: USA: Chesapeake Bay...
ATGGATGAATTATCGCCGGAAGATTTGAAAGACTTTATTCAAAACCATAATATTCCATTACAAAATCTAGCTAATAATGGAATGGAAAAAGGAGTTCTGCTTTGGTTTCAAAGGAAAGGGGATGACAGAGATGAAAACCTTGGGGTATTGCATCCATTAGATATACCTTATGAGGAGAGAGGTATTAATATTTGGGTAAATAAACAAATATCAGAACATAGAATGAAGGGATATACTCATTTTCAGACATATTTTTGGAAACTTCATAAATATGATATTAAAACGGTTTTGTTTGACCAAAATTTATGGGACAATAAAATTTTTCCAGGCTTAACGTATTTCTGGAAAGATGTTATTGAAAAACGGACAATGTCCGAAGAAGCATTTCAAGAATGGCTTGACAAAACTAGTTCGAAAAAGAGAAAAGTGGGTGACAAGAATACAATAACTTATAATTTTATATAAATAAAGGGTTTATTGTTTGTGATTTGTGATTTATGTTTTACATTTTATATTTTACATTTTACATTTTACAAAATTATTCCTATTGCGACAATAGTTAATATTATTAATGCAACTATACTAGTTTTTAAAATAATAACTAGATATTTGTTAAACCTTTTATACTTTGTGAAGTATTTTAAGAAATATTTATTTTTTTTGTTTTCAACAAAATTACAACCTGTTTTATCATCAAATTTTTGGTTATTCCACTCTTGTATTGTATAATTATTAGACATACTTAAATTACATCTATCGCAAATAGGACGCAGGTTCGACAATTTAGTATGTCCACCCTTTGATTCTGGTTTATTATGTCCTACGTGAAAATTAAAAGCATTTATAATATTTGAACACCAAGAAATATAACACTTCGCCTCAAAAGTTTCACCATTATATTTTTTCCAAACTTGTTCTTTCAAACCTTTTGGAATATTCTTTTTTGATTTTTTCTTTCCCACAACACTTAATTTACGCTTTCTTAAATAATATCTTTTATTTGTATCACGTGGTATTAAATTTTTTGTTTCGTCTTTTTTCATAAAAGATTTATTATATAAAATATTAAGTAATTACAATTTAAATTAAAAATTAATTAAAACATAAACAAAACATAAACAAAACATAAACATCTAAACATTTATATTTATATTTTGACTAGGTCTTGGAGTAAATGGAGGAGGGGGTGATTCTATTTCATTAACAAATTGTTGATTAGATTGTTGATTGGATTGTTGATTGGATTGTTGATTGGATTGTTGATTGGATTGTTGATATGTAGGAGGTTCTATTACATTACGATTATATAATCTTGTATAATAATATCCAGTTCTTCTTCGAATTAAACAAGACCTTGTTGCAAAATACAATATACTTGCAATACAGCAAATTAATAGCATCATAATAAATATATTTAATATTGATACAAAAAAATGGAATATTGATATACTCCTATACACACATTTATTTCCAAATGAAAGTGGTGTTGTTGTTTTGTTATTAATCATTTGTAAAAATTGGTGGCTATATAAACTAATTCCATCAATTGATAAATAATCACCATCATATCTATTATTATCACATAATGTATCAGTATTAGGTCCAGCATAAACTTCCGGTCTTCCTATTTGACTTTTTTGATAATTTTCAATATATTTTTCATTTTCTTCGAAATTATCCGGAGAATATGTATTAATACTTATAAAACCAATATATTTATGGTATACAATTGCATCAACAATATGATTCTTAAATAAGTCATAATATAAATATTCCGGATACAAACTTTCTGATTCAATATCTCCTTGAACCCATATAAAATATGGAGTCATTACACTTTGATTTAATGCACTTAATTGTTTAACAATATTATTAGACTGCAATAATCTATCACTTAAAATATTACAGTTAATATCATTTCTATTAGTATTATTATTTTGGTTATTATAAATTGACGTGTTTGCCGAATTCACGGATAAGCCAAACCAATCTCGTAATTGGCAATTACTAGATGAAATAATGATAACATAAGGGGACACCTTATTATGTTTTTCAATTAAATTAGTCAAATAATAGAACGGATTCGATTGGTTTCCAGCTATAGAAGGTATCGTGCTGTTTTTTGACTGTATCCAACTATTGGTATGCCAGTCCCAAAATTTAGAATTTGATGTTGGCGATATACCATATTCTGAATTATTATATTTTTGATTATTATTAGTAGCCATACCACCTCCTCCTATAATTATAGGTTGTATCGGAATATCATTATTGTATGAAAGGGAAATATAAATACAATTTATTAAAAATAGAAATATTATACTGTATTTAAACATTTTATATTAGATATATTATGATAAATTGAATTAATACACAGTAATTTTTGTTAAATATATAAAATTTATAAATAAAAATATCAAAAATATTTTTAAATAGTTTAATTAATCGTATTGTGAAAAAAAACAGTAATGATAAAATGTTAATTAATTTAAAGCTAATTACAATAATATATTTAGAAATAATAGTTAAACATCATATTTTACGATACATTTAACACAATATCTTTTTAATGAGTAAATGTGCAAAAAGGCTTCAAAAAGAACTTCAAGAAATTTACGATGACCCACCCGCAAATTGTAGTGCAGGGCTAATAGATAATGATTTATATAACTGGGATGCTACTATTATTGGTCCAGAAAAAACACCATATGAAGGCGGGGTATTTAAATTAGCAATTACTTTCCCAAATGATTATCCATTTAAACCCCCAAAAATTAAATTTATTACTAGGATTTATCATCCTAATATTAATAAATATGGAAGTATTTGTTTGGATATTCTTAAAAATAATTGGAGCCCTGCTTTAACAATTTGTAAAACTTTACTTAGTATTTCTTCTTTGCTATCAGATCCAAACCCAAATGACCCACTTGACCCAACAGCTGCTGATTTATATATTAAAGATAAAGAACAATATTTCGCCACAGCAAGGGCATATACCCTACAACATGCAACTATTTAATTTTATAATTTTATAATTTTATAATTTTATAATTTTATAATTTTATAATTTTATAATTTTATAATTTTATAATTTTATAATTTTATAATTTTATAATTTTATAATTTTATAATTAAAATAAATCTAACTATATATTAAAATGATCGATAAAAAAATGATGAAAAATATGAATGTTTCTAATCTTGTTGTTGTATTAGTTTTAGCTGCCTTGGTTGGTGTTGTCTACTATTTTATGTATATGAAAAATGTAAGCGAGGCATTTCAAGGAGATGAAGTTAATGCTAAAAACGACGAAGTTGTTATGGTTTTATTTTACGCCGAATGGTGTGGACACTGTCAAAAATTTAAACCAGAATGGAATAAAGCTGAAAACAAACATAATGGCACTAAAATGAATGGTAAGAATGTTAGATTAATGAAAGTTGATTGCGACCAAAACAAAGAATTGGCTGCTAAATACGATGTTCAAGGATACCCAACTGTTAAAGTTTTCAATAATGGCAAAGTTAATGATTATGATGGCGAAAGAAGCTTATCTGGTATTACTAACTACTTAAAAACTTTATAAACCTTAAAAACTATTTTATTTAATAAATTATTTCAATTATCAAATCTAGTTTTAAAATATTTTTCTGTTATATTATATCCAATATCTATACTTGATAATATTGTATCGGAATCTAAATTAAAATTTAGTGCATAGAATTCCAAATCCATAATAATAATATATTTAGAATACTTCTCCAAATTTTTATTTCCATAATATTGACAACAATTTATAATAGTTGTTATATAACTCATTATAGTTTCGCGTTCATATTTCTTTATACAATCAACAATAATTGTATTTTCTATTTCATCTTCAATTAAATGAATGGGTGAAGAAATATTGACACCGCCATCTATATACTCTTTATCTTTATATTTAACAGGAGAATATAAAAATGGGACGGATGATGATATTCTGATAGCAAGCCAAACTTCCATATCCGGATTATTAATATAATCAAATACATGATAAGTTCCATCCGTTATACATGTTGAATAAACCATGAAATGTATAGGATTTTTTTCATATAATTCTTTAAATGTTATATTATATTTTAACCCTTTATTAATAAATATATTTTTGATATATTCTTCTAATTTTTTACCAGTATCTAATCCTAATGTATCCGTAAATTGTAATAAACTATCCGCTGTTATATCTTGGTAATCTGCAATTTTAATTGTGGAAAAAAAATTATATAGTTCGGTATAATTATATCCAAGAATGAAATACAGAGAAAATATTGACCCTGCTGAATTTCCTATAATTTTATTTATATTTTTAACCATATCATTGTTCTCTAAATATTTTAAAAATCCAATATAAGATACTCCTTTTATACCTGCAGAAGCCATTATTAATGTTGTAATTTTAGGTTTTTCTTCCGGAATATTTACTGGGTTTTCTATATTGTTTTCTGGGTTGCTTTCTGAGTTTTCTTCACATTTTATATTTTCATCATTACTAATGATTGAATCATTTTTATCTATTATATTACGTTTTCTACTTAATTTCTTCTTAGAAGACATTTACTATTATTAATAAAAAAATTATAAAAAATAAACATAATATCGCATATAATAGTTTATTTAGTTACTCTGGTATCGCCACCACCAAGTGCATTTCCACCACGTGGATGAGTATGACGCATCATTTGACCTTCTAATTCAGTAGCCCCAAAATAATAAAAATTATCTTCTGGGGTTGAACATTGGTTAGTTTGTTGATCAACTGGCCATGAAGCGGGAAATCCGTTGCATCCTGGATGATTTGTAAAATAAACTCTACCATCTCCAAGACCTTGTGGATCATTAAGAACACGTGTGCAGGTGTTAGCATCACAGTTAACCATATATTTTTCTGGAAGCATTGTTCCAGGTTCAAAAGGTTCGCCACAAGGACCACAGCAATTTTTCATACAAGCATGTTTTCTGTTCAAATTAAGTAATTTTTCAGCATTTTGTTGAAGAAAATTACGGTATTGGAAACTACTTGGGATTGAATTATCACCTCTAATTGCTGAATTTATATCACAGCTAGGTCTGTAATCGGTAAAGTGGCGACCATCAGACATACGGGGAGGACATCCAAAATGTTTATTATCACTAGTTTTATAGCAAGTGCTCATTTTATATTTATTATAGATATTATTTCTATTATTATAACTTTAAAAATAAAAAATAAAAGATGGTCAAATCTAGCTTTATATAAATCATAAATTAACTTGTAATTTAACTTGTAATTTAACTTGTAAATTAACTTGTAATTTAACTTGTAATTTAACTTGTAAATTAACTTGTAAAGAAAAAGAATGCTAGGAGGATATGAACCATACAAAGTCTTTTTAATAAAGTGCTCTTTGGGGAAATATCACCAAACCCTACTGTAAAGTGATTTACGATAGAAAAATAAAGAGCACCTTCAAAAGTTTCTAATTCTTTATCATCTTCTTCTGTTCTAAAAATGTGATATAAACAGGCAAATACAATAAAAATTATTGTGTGATGTATTACAAATTCATTATGTTTTAAAACGTTTTTTGGAATCATAATTATTTAATATTATAAAATATAAAAATAAAAAAATAAAAAATTGAAATTATACTTGTAAATTGAAATAACGAGTAATATTTTAATATAGACAACTATTATTATGATGATGAATTTGCATATTGAACACGCAAATTATGGAATGATTATTCCAGTTGATAACTCAAAAACCGTTAAATGTTTAAAAACAAAAATTATAGATGAATGTAAAAACAAATTTAACACAGTTTTATACCTAGATAATATTAATCTAGTAAATCAAATGAATATTTTAAAAAATGATGATAAATTAGAAAACACATTGATTGGTAATATTTTATATCTGGCTATAAAACCTATTAAATGTGACAATCATTAATTTTATTACTATTTTATTAATATTTTATTAATATTTTATTAATTTTTTTTTATTAATTATGTTTTATTTTACTTTTATTCGTAAATTATAAACATATTTAAAAAAAATATTATAATTATTATAGTCAAAAAAACACCTAAACTTATTAACATATTATAATATCCTAAAACATCATCTACCTTATATGTGCAATTTGCAGTAAATCCAACAATTGAATCCCCTTCTTTATTCGCAACACATTCATTATTTTCTTCTTGAACAAAACAATTATTATATACTATAAATGTTAATATATTAGATGCCATATTTAACACAAATACAGAACCTAATAATATTTTTTGAGAAACCATTAAATCACTACCCAAAAATAGGATAATTGACCAAATAAATACTATAATAAATAATAATACTATAATAACAATTCTTGCTGTATTAGAAGGTTTGTTTTTTATATCTTCAATGTTTTTACATTCAATTTTAATATCATTATCTTCAGCTTTTATTACATAATCACATGGATTAAATTTATAATAACAATACGAATTTCTAAATAGATCTAATGATATAACAATATTTATAAATAAACAAAAAATAATAGCATATATTGGTTTCATTTTTATAATTATAATATATATTTTTTTATTATAAAAGTGTTAAAAAATATAAAAATATTAAAAATATATTGTTTTGTTATAAATAATTTATTTTTTTTGAGTTCTTTTTGTTGAACGTTTAGTGCTGTGTTTACGCATACGTCCACTAGATTTGTGTGATTTTTTACATTTTGGATGAGATTTGGCAGATTTAGCAACATTTACATATTCGTTACCAAAAGGTCCCGGTTGGTCAAGTTTATCACGTTTGACTTTGTATGACCATGCTTTCCCAGCACTGCCTTGGGTAGTTTCTCTAACAGTAACTAAAAGAGTGCATTTACCTCTAATTTTTTTTACAGAGCAAAGATTGGTAAATGCCTTTTTAGCAGCGGCGACAGGTTGATTCCCAGTGTAAGTTCCAGTATAGTCTTTTCTTGAAAATTTAGTTGGGCAACCATCGACATGTTTAGCATCATGTATAGTGAAAGAGCGTTTCATTTTACCAGTTGAAGTTTTGCGCATTTTATATATTAAAGTAAGATAATAATTTATAATAAAATAAAAAAATTCTAATTATTTAATAAGATGAAAAATTTACTTACAATTGGGATATTACTAACAATAATATTTTTATCAATATATTTAATAAACGCAATTGAAGGTTTCCAAATATCTAGTGAAGAAGTCAAAACCTTTTTATCAAATGAATTTAGAATTAGTCCTAGAAGATTAGTTGATGTTAATCATAATATTGTAGAAGATAAAATAGAATTATCCTTTGGATTATTAGAAAAAAATGAAGCTGAACATAGTGAAAAGACTGTTGAAGAGTTAAATAATTTGATATCTGAAAAAATTAAAACTGGGAATCTTAAAATTAATGTCAATGGAGTAGATTTTCCTATTAAAAATGTCGATTCTAGCAAAAAGACTACAGATGTAGAAAAAAAAACATACGACCCTTCTAAGGAAGATGAATATTTACCTCCTGTATTTAGCGAACATATTGAATATATAAATGACCAAAATATGGGTGTCCCTAGTAATCATAATCTAGAAAGATATTTTCAAATAGATTACAAAACAAATACTCTTATTAAACCCAAACCGGAAATTGAGGGAGTTGAAAGTGAAATATTTGAGGAAACTTTATCTAGTTAACATACTTTTTATTTTATATTTTTCTATTAACATATCATTATTAACATATCATTATTAACATATCATTATTAATTTATTAACACAAATAATAAATTGTAAAAATTAAAACAACCAATCGTATATAACACCCCCCATATTTTTTAACTTATCTACAAAATTATTGTAGGCAGAAAAAAAAAAATTGCGAATAGAGCTACAATATTCGTAATAAAAATTATTTTTTCTGTTATAATATTCTTCATATTCTTCTTCAGATTCTTCTTCATATATTACAGTTGTTTCCTTATCTGATTCTTCATAATCCCCATTATTTTTAAATGGTATGAATATAACCTTATTTCCTTTAATAATAAGTTTATTATCGCAAGTAGCTTCCTCTATCAACTTGTTTTCTTTACAAACTGGCTCTTCCTCTATTAAATTGCTTTCTTCACTAGATATTATGTCTTTTGAAGATTCTAAATTATCTTCATAGTCGGCTTCATTACCATCAATATCACCACCACCAATAATTAATCTAATATTTTTATTATGGAATTGAGATTCGTCTTGGTATACACAATCTCCATTTTCCAAATCATTTTTATTTACCTTATTGTCACCAGATTCAGTTGTTATTTCTCCTTTGTTTTCAGAGTTCCCAGTTAATAAATCATTTTCGAATATTTGATTATTATATGATGTCAAAATTTTATTGTCTCTGAAAAATTCAGACACTATCGAAAATTCTGTGTTAATGGTATCTAGTTGATTTTTAATACTTTCATATAGTTCTTTTAATTTAGTATTATCTTTAATATTATAATAACCATAATATTTATTTAATCTATCTAAACCAGATAATGCTTTATATAAATAGTTCAACAAGTTCGTTCTATATTCATTATGTGACAGCTCATTAAGATTGTTAGAACTATCTGTGAAAATCATATCAGGTAATCTGATAAGAGTAATATAGTGATAAAATGATGTTTTTATCGCTAAAAATATTCTATCAACGTTTTCACTATCTCTCCAGTTTTTTAAATATCTTTTGTCAATTGAGAGAGAATTTTCAACTATCATAACACTATCATAATCTTTAATATTAATAAGTGTATCTAGGTTTGATTTATGAATATTCATTATGACTTATAAATAATATTAGATAAAAAAATTATTGGAAATATTGGAAATATTGGAAATATTGGAAATATTGGAAATATTGAAAATATTTAAAATAAATGTTATATGTTAATCCGTAAATTAAGTATGCCAAGGCAAATGACTATGGCATTCAAACCAATGTCTTTGACACTTCCAGTCTTGAGGAATATATTTCCTATTTTTATAATATTTATCAGTTAATGGTATATCTAAATTTGTGTTGTAGTGGGGGTCACTTAAATAATTTGGTGCATAAATACTTGATAATATTTTATTATTTTGTTGTTCATTCAATTCATTATTAATTTCTTCATTTGAACTATTTGAATTATCAGACTCATTATTTATTTCATTAATTCTAGTTATTATTGGATTTAATGTATAATTAGAATAATCAGCATAATCACTAGGTATAAATCCGTATTTAGCGAAAGATGGTTTGTAATTAATAGATTCTTCACTTATTATCTTACCATCGTCATTTTCAGATTCAATATTATTTTGTTTATTTTGAAATGTTTCGATTTTCATAATCTTAATACTTTTCCAATATTCATATACATATATTAAAATTATTACATATAATAAGAAATATATAATTTCCATATTATTTTTAAGATAGATTTTAATGTCTATATTTTTATAAAAATATATCATATTATCTTAATAATGGCAGAAACAACAAAAGAAAATAATTGGTCATATAGAAATGATATGGAATGGAAAAGATTATTTGGGACTTGTGTAGGAGATAAACAATCACCTATTAATATAGATACTAGTAAAGTTGCTGAGTGTAATGAAATTTGTAGATTAAGTGCTAGATTTGTTAATAGTTCTTGTCATGTTAGTAATAATAATAGAACCCCCATAGTTAGATTTGATAGGGGTAATTTCATTAAATTTAGAGATATTATATATGAACTAACCAAAATGACATTACATACGCCTAGTATGCATTCTATGAATGGTAAGTTTTATGACTTGGAAGCTCAATTATATTTCTGTTTAAATCCAGGGTTAGATTCAGTAGATTCAGGGAATGATGTTGATTCTAAGCAAAATATATCATTTCGTTCTTGTGATGGAGGAGGTGTTATATTATCCATATTTTTTCAAAGAGGAAGTGCAGAAAGTTATTCTAATATGTTTTTTAGCCAATTTATAAGTCAAATACCCTCTGATGAAACATTGGTTGAAAAGACTATTAAAGTTAATAAACACTGGTCACCTGAACTCATTATACCAGAGAGAAAGACTTTTTTCTATTATAATGGATCATTACCGGTCCCTCCATGTGATCAAACATGGACTTGGGTCTTATTTGATGAAATAAATATTATTGACAAAACACTTTTTGAAACATTTGAAGCAGTTTTTAAAAATAATACTAGAAGAGAGCAAAGATTAGGTAGTAGAACTGTTTATTATAATAACAACCCGAATTTTGAAGATGAAGATGAGTATAATCAAATTAGATTAAATAATGAAATCAAAAGAATGTTGGAAATGCGTCAAAAATTAATAAACAAACCTAAATATTTAGGCAAAAAAACATCATTGGATGATAGAGGTGAAGCTATTAATTTAGAAGCATCCCAAACATTAACTAGTCAAAATATAGCATGGTATGTAGAACATAAAGCTAGAATTAAAGAAATATTAGTCACTGTGATTTTAGTATTATCAATTATTTTAGCTGTCAAATTTACCAAATATTTAGTAAGAAGTGGAACATTAAGTAGTTTTTCCAAAAATGTAATAGAAGG
>Ga0129342_1001439_pt1 | contig 10641 bp, 8 predicted proteins | sample CPBDNA_5_FD_94426 | JGI IMG/M metagenome (GOLD analysis project Ga0129342, IMG submission 94426) | Freshwater to marine salinity gradient microbial communities from Chesapeake Bay, USA - CPBay_Sum_15_0.2_DNA | ecosystem: Environmental > Aquatic > Marine > Coastal | place: USA: Chesapeake Bay...
GCGGATGACATCAAGCGTCTCGGCTTGTATCCCTATTTCAAACCCCTTCAGGCAACGGATGGGACAACCGTGGTCATAGAAGGAAAGGATGTCGTGATGGCAGGCTCCAACAATTATCTTGGGCTGACCAACGACCCACGTGTGATTGAAGCGGCACAGTCTGTCATAGAAACCTATGGAACAGGTTGTACAGGGTCTCGATACCTTAATGGTACCCTAGATTTGCATCTCGAATTAGAAGAAAAGTTGGCGGCGTATCTAGGTAAAGAGGCTTGTGTGTTGTTCAGTACTGGTTATCAGACCAATGAAGGGGCGATTCAAACCATTGCAGGTCGTAACGATGTAATTTTTTCAGACAAGGATAATCATGCATGTATTGTTGTGGGGCAACAATTATCCCATGCCAAAACAGTCCGTTATCAACACAACGACATGGATCACCTTCGTAGACTTCTCGATAGGGAGGATCCATCTTTGGGTAAGATCATTGTTAGTGATGGTGTTTTTTCAATGTCAGGTCGTTTAGCGAGCATTCCAGAGCTTGTTGCCATTGCCAAAGAGTATGGTGCTCGACTCTATCTTGACGATGCGCATGCGGTAGGTGTGGTTGGTGAGGGTGGTCGTGGCTCAGCTTCTGTATTTGGCCTTACGGATCAAGTCGACCTAATCAGCGGGACATTTAGCAAGTCATTTGCATCACTCGGTGGCTTTCTGGTAGGAGATGCACCTGTGATTGATTTCATTCGTCACAATGCACCATCCCATATTTTTAGTGCTAGTATGCCTCCTGCAAATGTTGCAACGGTGTTGAAGTCCCTTGAAATCCTCCAGGAAGAGCCATGGAGATTTGAGCGCCTCGAAGATATTTCCAATACGATGCGTACTGAGCTTCAAGCCATGGGCTTTAATGTGATGAATAGTCAAACCCCAATCATCCCAATCGTTATAGGTGAGATGATGGAATGCTTTGTGTTTTGGCGAGACCTTTTTGAGCAGGGTGTCTACACAAATGCTGTAGTCCCTCCGGCGGTACCCAAGGGGCAATCCTTGATACGTACTAGTTACATGGCGACTCATACTGACGAGCACCTTAACCGAGTGCTGGAAGCTTTCCGCAAGGTGGGCATCCAAAACGGCATTATCGACCGAAATGGTCATGCAGCCAACGGGTAATGTGAGTCTCACCTTGGTCGAGACCAAGGAGCAGCGTGAGGCTTTCATTGAGTTTCCTTATACCCATTACCAAGACAGTCCTTGTTGGGTCCCCCCGCTTCGGGTTGAGCAAAAAAAGCTCATAGACCCAAAAAAGAATCCCTTTTTTAACAATGCTGAGATGGCGATGTTTACCGGCACGGTGAATGAGCGTCCCGCAGGTCGCATTGCTGCAATTATTGACCATCGATATAATGAAGTTCATGGCGGAAAAACAGGGTTTTTCGGTTTCTTTGAGACCATTGAGCACCAACCCCTGGTAGATCTCATGCTCAAAGCCGTAAAGGATTGGCTAAAGCAACGGGGAATGACTCATTTGTTGGGGCCAGCAAATCCGGGTATGCTCGACGTTATTGGTGTCCAAATGGATGCGTATGAAGAAATCCCTTCGCTAATGATGCCGTACAACAAGCCATATTATGGAGAAGTCCTTGAACAAGCCGGACTTTCAAAGGCCATGGATTTGTACTCGTTTTTGGCCACCAATCCCGGAGTCGATATTGAGCGAATGGCTCGTGCGAAAGCGATTGTCTCAAAACGGCTGCCATCCCTGAGACTACGAACCGTCGACTTGCGCAACCTCAAAGAAGATGCTGAGATCATTCGTGCGATTTATAATCAGGCCTGGGCAAAAAACTGGGGTTTTATCCCAATGACCAAGGAAGAGTTTGATGATCTGGCCTCCTCATTAAAGCTTGTGGTTGCCAAAGAAGTGGCCATTATCGCAGAATTAGAGGGTGAACCGATTGGGTTTTCGATCCCCTTGCTTGATATCAATCGAATCCTGCACAAAATGGATGGGAATCTGTTCCCCTTTGGATGGTGGAAGCTTCTTCGTGGGCGCAAAAACTTAAGTCATCTTCGCACTGCATTAATGGGGGTATTACCTGAGCATCAGGGTAAAGGGATTGATGCGATGCTTCATCAATATGTCGTCGAAAAAGGGTACGAAAACGGTTATATTTCCTCAGAGATTGGATGGGTTTTGGAGACCAATCTCGATATGATTCGAGTCGCGGAACGGATGGGCGCTAAGCCTTTTAAAACCTTCCGGATGTTCGAAACGACGCTTTAGATTAAGTCACTAACCCTTTTGTTCTATGTCATTTAGAATCGAAAAGGACTCGATGGGGGAGATTCGTGTTCCCGAAGAGGCCTATTATGGAGCTCAAACACAACGTGCCGCAGACAACTTTCCTATCAGCTCGTTACGGTTCTCATCACCGTTTATTTCGGCATTAGGATTAATTAAAGCGACCGCTGCTCGAGTGAATGCCGACCTAGGCCTTTTAGATGAGGTGCGTGCTAATGCGATTGTGAACGCGGCAACAGAAGTTGCTGACGGAAAGCTCGATGAACATTTTGTTCTCGATATTTTTCAGACAGGATCGGGTACATCCACCAATATGAACGCCAATGAAGTGATATCGCGGCGTGCCAATGAACTCCTCGAGGCGGATGGGGCTCAAGAGAGGGTCCACCCGAATGATCATGTCAATATGGGGCAGTCCAGTAATGACACCATTCCTACGGCCATTCGTCTTTCCACTGTACGTCAGGGCAAAGAACATTTAATCCCCGCCATTGATCATCTTCGTGCAACGTTTTTGAAAAAAGGTAAGGAGTATGCAAATGTGGTAAAGACGGGGCGTACCCATTTAATGGATGCCATGCCTGTGACCATCGAGCAAGAGTTTGGAGGGTATGCAAGGCAGCTCGAATTGGCTCAGCAACGCTTGACCGATGCGCTTGCTAGGAACCTCGAACTCCCACAAGGTGGAACCGCGGTTGGGACAGGGATCAATACGCACCCTGAATTTGGCGCTCGTTTTGCCAAAGGAGTAGCCCAAGCGACAGGCATCGAATTTGTCGAGGCTACAAACCATTTTGAAGCCCAGGCTACTGTGGATGCCTCAGTCGAACTAAGTGGCCAATGCAAAACACTTGCCATTAGCTTAATCAAGATGGCTAACGACCTTCGTTGGATGAATTCAGGCCCTAATGGTGGTTTGGGGGAGGTTCAACTTCAGGCATTGCAACCAGGCTCATCGATTATGCCAGGCAAAGTGAATCCGGTGATTGAAGAATCCGTCATTATGGTGGCACTTCAAGTCCTGGGTAATGACACAACAATCAGTGTTGCTGGTCAAACGGGTAATTTTGAACTGAATGTGGCTCTTCCAGTGGTGGCTCATAATATGCTTGAATCGATTCATATTTTGGGTACAGCATGCCAGAATTTTGCTGATCTCTCAGTCCAAGGATTAACGGTTCGAACCGACAAAATTGCTGAGAATGTGAGCCGCAACCCCATTCTAGTCACAGCGTTGAATGGAATCATTGGCTATGATCTTGCGGCCAAAATCGCAAAACAAGCCTTCGCCGAAGATCGCCCACTCATAGACGTTGCTGAGGAGCTCACTGAGTTGAGCCGATCGGAGTTAGAAACTATTTTGAATCCTGCAGATCTAACACGACCTGGAATCGCGTCGTCTTAATTTGCTGAATAACCTCATGTATGCCTGCTAGAAAAACCAGATCCGCAAAAGCTACTCCATCGACACGAGCCGCAAGATCCGCATCGGCCAAAACCCCGGCCAAAACGGGCGCGAGATCTTCTTCGGCCAAAACCCCTGCCAAATCATCCTGGAAAAAAACAGAGGTTCTTGCCGATTATCGCTTGGCTAGACTCAGTCGAGAGGTTTCACTTCTTGGTCGAAAAGAAGTGCTCAATGGACGTGCAAAATTTGGGATTTTTGGCGATGGAAAAGAGCTCCCACAAATAGCGTTATCCAAGGTTTTTCAAGATGGCGATTTTCGATCAGGGTATTATCGCGATCAAACATTGCTCATGGCTATCGGTCAACTCACGCCACAGCAATTATTTGCACAACTCTATGCTCATGTCGATACAGCCCATGAGCCCCACTCGTCAGGTCGTCAAATGACGGCCCATTTTGGCACCCAACTCGTGGATGAGGATGGAGAGTGGTTACCACAAACAAGCATGAAAAATAGTGCCTCGGACATCTCGTGTACGGCAGGTCAGATGGCTCGTTTGTTGGGATTGGCACAGGCTAGCTCATTATACCGAGCAGAGAAGAAACTGGCCAAACATTCGCAGTTCTCTAAAAAAGGGAATGAGATTGCCTTTGGTACCATTGGGGATGCTTCTACTTCAGAGGGTGTGTTTTGGGAGGCGCTCAATGCAGCAGGTGTGCTACAGGTTCCTATGGTTATGTCAGTTTGGGATGATGGATATGGTATTTCGGTCTCCAAGAAGTATCAAACAACCAAAGAAAGCATATCAGAACTTCTTCAGGGCTTCCAGCGCACAAAAACAAAACCTGGACTCGAGATCCTTAAGACCAAAGCGTGGGATTATGAAGGGCTTGTCGCGACGTACCAAAAGGCTTCGACGCTCGCTCGAAAAGAACATGTTCCCGTGGTCGTCCATGTGGAGGAGGTCACCCAACCTCAAGGACACTCTACCTCAGGATCTCATGAGCGTTATAAGTCTGAAGAGCGCTTAGCATGGGAGTCAACATTTTGTTGTAATACGCAGTTCCGACAGTGGATTTTGAAGAAAAAATTAGCCACTGCGAAGGAATTGGATGCATTGGACGCAGAAGTTTTGGAAGAGGTAAAAACAGCTCAAAAAGAGGCTTGGAAAGCATTCCAAGAGCCTTTGAAAGCAGAAAAAGACGCTGTATTAACCCACTTAGATGCTCTCAAAGCGCAGGTGCCCCAGAAAGCATCCATTCTGGAGGACCTTGCTACCACGCTCAAGCGGAAAAATCCTGTGATCCGAAAAGATTCCATGGTTGCTGCACGTCGCGCATTAATGGCAGTCAAAGGGGATAGCTCAGAAGCTACCCAAGCGCTTTCATCCTGGATTGAAGCCCAATCTGAGGCGAACCATGACCGCTATAATAGTCACTGGATTAGCGAAACAAAGTACTCGCCCTTAAAAGTGACACATACACCCGCTAATTTTGCCAAGAATGCACCTACGGTCGATGGGCGAGTGGTATTGCGCGATAACTTCCAGACGTTATTTGAGCGCCACCCTGAAATGGTGGTCTTCGGAGAGGATTCTGGCCAATTGGGTGATGTAAACCTGGGGCTGGAAGGGATGCAAGAGCGTTTTGGTATCCATCGTGTATTTGATACTGGAATTCGTGAAACGACCATTCTAGGACAAGGTATTGGGATGGCCATGAGAGGCCTTCGACCGATTGCTGAAATTCAATATCTCGATTATTTACTCTATGCATTTCAAACGCTGAGTGATGATGTTGCCTCCTTACGCTACCGTACCAAAGGGCGTCAACGCTGCCCTGTCATCGTTCGTACACGAGGCCATAGACTCGAAGGAATTTGGCACTCTGGATCTCCCATGGGGATGATTCTTAATGGGATTCGAGGCGTGCATTTATGTGTCCCTCGCAATCTGACCGAAGCAGCTGGGTTTTACAACACCTTAATCCAAGGGGATGACCCTGCCTTGGTGATAGAGCCACTTAATGGCTACCGCTTAAAAGAAACCATGCCATCCAACTTGGGTGATTTTACGACTCCTCTTGGGATTCCGGAAGTCGTTCAAGAAGGGTCTGATATCACGCTGGTTTCCTACGGTTCAACGTTTAACGTTGTAATGGCGGCCCAACCACTTCTTCAGCAGGCTGGGATCTCCGCCGAATGTATCGACGTACGGACACTGCTACCTTTCGACATGGAGCACAGAATTGGAGCCTCTCTTCAGAAAACGAATCGAATTCTGTTCATTGATGAAGATGTCCCAGGAGGTGCTACTGCTTTTATGATGCAGCATGTCTTGGACGAGCAAGGGGGGTACCGATTCCTAGATTCACAGGCTGAATGTCTCACAGCCAAACCCCATAGACCTGCATACTCCACTGATGGAGATTATTTTAGTAAGCCTTCCGTTGAGGATATCTTTGATGCGGTTTATGAGATGATGCATGAATCTGAACCAGCGCGATTTCCATAACCCAGCTCGCTTTCCATAATCCAGCTTAGTTTCATTGAAGATCTCGTGGCAGCTGCTGTTCGCTTAGCTGAGGATCGCTTGGATATAGAGGATGAAGCGATCTAAGCCTAGGAGAAGCCAGGTCCCTGGTAAGTAGATAAAAGAAAAGATCATAAGTGCTCTAGCCGATGACTCATCGCGCTTCCAGGCAAAGTTCAGGCCACTAAGGAGATATCCGATCGCCAGTGTTATTCCCCCTACAAGAAAAACCCAACTTCCTAGATCCAAAATCCACAACTTCACAATATTTGGGAAGAGAGCGAGCAGCGAGAATACAACCCAAAAGGAGGCTTTTAGACCTTTTTCATCTGATTTGGGCAACATCTGAAACCCAGCATGGGCATAATCTTTTTGGTATATCCAAGCAATGGCCATCACATGAGGAACTTGCCAGAAAAACATAATCCAAAAAAGCATCCAAGCTCCGTAATCTAGCACAGTGCCTGAGGCGGCAGCCCAACCTCCGATCGCAGGAAGTGCCCCCGGTATGGCTCCCAAAAACACATTCGCGTAGGTCACACGCTTCATCGGTGTGTAGGCAAAAAGATAAATCACGGATGTGGCCACGGAGACCCAACCCGTCGTAGGATTCACTCCCAAAAATAAAATAGCATAACCAGCAGCCAGCATTGTAAGCGCAAAAAATGCCCCTTGTGAGGCCGTTAGTCGGCCTGATGGAATTGGTCTAGAGGCAGTTCGACGCATCAAAGCGTCATAATCCCGCTCAAATACCATATTCATTGCTGCTGTCCCTGAAGCAACTGCCCAGGTTCCAATCAACGCCGCCACAAAATGTCCCCAAGATAGTGTCCAGGTTCCGGCAACCGTAGCTGAACCAGACAAGCTTCCAAGCAAGAAACCAATGGCCATACTGATGATGACAAAGAGTGTAATCCCAGGCTTAGTACATTCCCATAAGTCTGCGAGCCATGTCGAAGAGTGCGAGTTGGCTAGTGATTCTTGGTGCACGTTTCTATGTCCATTCACGTTAGATGAGTATCTTTGTAAGGTACGAAAAAACCATTTTTTGTCTATTCAGACCCCATGGCTAAAATCACAGAAAAACGTTGGACTCCCTTTCAAGTGATGGCCGTGGTTACAGTCATGGCGACCCTCGTCTTGATTGTGGTAGGTGGTTTGGTTAGAGCCTCAGGTGCGGGTCTTGGTTGCCCAGATTGGCCTAAATGTTTTGGCGTGTGGATACCTCCAACAAACATCGCTGATCTACCTCCTGGATGGGACCCAGCCCTTTTTAACCCTACTCACACTTGGCTTGAGTACATCAATCGTTTGGTGGGTGTGCTTATAGGGATCTTTATCACCATTACAATGATCTTATCGTTTTGGTGGGTTCGACGAGACCCCATCGTAACAGCGACGTCTGTTTTGTCTTTTGTGTTAGTCATCTTCCAAGCGTGGTTAGGTGGGCAAGTGGTGCGTAGTCAACTTGAAGGGGGGATGATTACCGCACACATGTTGATTGCGATGCTAATCGTGTCGCTGTTGTTATTTGGCGCATTTCGAGGGCACAGAGATCGGTTAAGGTTTTCGATTCCACCTCACCATAGAAAGCAATTACTAGCACTTGGAATTGTTTTGTTTGCTGTTTCGATCATTCAAATGGTCCTTGGCACTCAGGTTCGAGAGCTCATTGATGCAGCCAAGAATGCGGCCATTAAACCACCCCGTTCACAATGGTTGGATGTTGAGAATACGCTCTATGTGATTCACCGTAGCTTTTCGTGGGTTGTCCTTCTAGCCATGGGTGCATTGGGCTGGGTTCATCGACGGCATTCAATGAGTTTACCAGGGTGGATGGGATCGATCGTATTGTGGATTGGCATATTTGTACTCTCTCAGATTTTCATTGGTATTGGACTGGAGCGATTAGATATGCCAGGGGTATTGCAATTATTACATCTCAGTGGAATATCCTTTTTACTGACCTTGCAGTTCATATATATCCTCGTGTTGTGGCAGGGTACTGTTGTAGCGGGGCGCTGATCTATGATTGCATCCCTTCAGGTGTATTCGATGGAACATGCGCTAGCACTAGATGAAGCGAACGAAGTGATTCAGATGCTTACACCGGACGAGCGTGATCGCAGTGCCAAACAACCTCCACTTAATACACAAGATCCTTCTACACCCCAGTCTGTTCATACCAAGCGTTGGCTTGAAAAAGTGTCATCAAGAATATGCTTAGTTAGAGCGGTTCGAAGCCTCTCCCAAAAACATTCTCACTCAGAAATCCTCTCGAATATCGACAAAACGCAAAACGGGAAGCCTTTTTTTAAAGAGTTACCATTCGATTTCAGTCTTTCTCATTCCCGCGGCATGGTCGTTGCAGTGGCGGTCCAAAAGCTCAGGAATCGAGCCATTGGTATAGACATTGAGGTCGATCCACATCATTCTCTTGAAAGTTTTGCAAGGGTATGTACACAAGAAGAGTGGTCTGCGATCCAATCCATGGAGAACCCCATTGATCGGCAATCCGCCTTTTTACGGCGGTGGTGTGCCAAAGAGGCTTATGTAAAGGCAATTGGGGAGGGGCTGGGGTATGGATTTAAAAACCTGGAGGTGCGACGAGCAACAGACAATCCGTCATCAGATATGCCATCAACAAACTCAAAAGAAGAAGCAAGACCCGAGTCATGGATCATGACGGATCAAAAAATGGAACCGACTCAAACACACCCAATTTTCACATGGGGCGTTGATTCGACCCAGCATGGAGTGAATTGTCTAAGCATTGCCTACCCAAGCTTCTCACTGCCGCCTAACGAAGGGCTAGAGCAGCAAAAGCCGATGCTAGAGTTTTTGATAAATGACGGACAGGGTTTCCCTGATTTCGAGTAGCTCTCTTTTTAGATCACCAGACAGCGTCTCTTTCGCATCAGGTTGATGTTCCCCAGGAGCAGATGCTTTTTTCTCCAAGACCTTGAGCGCGCCCTGAGTACTGTATCCTTTGTGATGAATCAAGTCCTGGAGCTCCAGAATCAACGCTACATCTGCTTCTTTGTAACGTCGAGCCCCTGATTTTCCCTTCATAGGACTCAGCTGAGGAAACACCGTTTCCCAGTATCGAAGGACATGCGCCTCAATCCCCGTCATCTTGCAGATCTCCCCAATAGAGTAGTACAATTTCTTCATAGAGCGGAAGTTATGTATTTTTATCAGTTATGAACAATGTGCCATCAAAAGATCAGATTGACCTGAGTCTGGTCATCCCCACGTTTAATGAAGAGGATTCTGTCCGACCGCTTGTCGAAGAAATCCAGTCTGCGTTGGATCCGTTGGGCCAAACGTATGAAGTGATCTTTGTGGATGATGGCTCTAATGATGCCACCTGGACCCATGTAGATGCTCTTGCGAAAGAGTTAGACCAAGTCAAAGGTCTTCGCTTCCAACGCAATCATGGGAAAAGTGCTGCGCTGCAAGAAGGATTTTTCTATGCAGCAGGACAGTACATCGTGACACTTGATGCAGACCTTCAGGATGACCCAGCAGAAATACCCCACATGCTACATCAACTCCAAGAAGAAAAACTAGATTTAGTGAGTGGCTGGAAGAAAAAGCGTCATGATCCTGTGTCTAAAACGATTCCATCCAAACTATTTAATGGCGTCACACGCTTGCTTACGGGAATCCATCTCCATGATTTCAATTGTGGATTAAAGATCTACCGCCGCGAAGTGATTGATGCCATTATCGTGTATGGTGAGATGCACCGATATGTCCCAGTATTGGCTCATAATGCAGGCTTTAAAAAGATTGGCGAGCGTGTGGTCAATCACCGCCCACGAGTTCACGGATCCACCAAATTTGGAGCTTCAAGATTTATTAACGGCTTCCTAGATTTGCTTACACTCCTGTTTATGAGTCGCTATACGGCTCGTCCTATGCACTTTTTTGGAGCCATTGGTATTGTATCCATATTAATAGGAGCCGTCATTAATCTTTACTTGGCCTTCATAAAACTTGCCTTAGGGCAGTCCCTTCAAGATCGACCATTACTGTTCCTTGGATTCTTGCTCCTCGTGGTTGGAGCGCAGTTTTTCTCCATAGGATTCATTGGGGAGATGATAAATAAAGGGTTTGTGCGGAAAAATCGTCCGGCTATTCGCGAGCGACGATAAGCAACAATCGCGGTAATAAGTAGACTTGTTTGTGGGATGAGTAGAGATGGGTTGAAAAGGGAGCCCAATGGGATTCGAACCCACGACCTTCGCGGCCACAACGCGACGCTCTAACCAACTGAGCTATGGGCTCCATACAATTCCATGATTGAATCACGAAATGGACCAAAACATTGGGAATGTGTACCGCGTACGGGATTCGAACCCGTGCTACCGCCGTGAAAGGGCGGCGTCCTA
>Ga0129342_1001440_pt1 | contig 10636 bp, 10 predicted proteins | sample CPBDNA_5_FD_94426 | JGI IMG/M metagenome (GOLD analysis project Ga0129342, IMG submission 94426) | Freshwater to marine salinity gradient microbial communities from Chesapeake Bay, USA - CPBay_Sum_15_0.2_DNA | ecosystem: Environmental > Aquatic > Marine > Coastal | place: USA: Chesapeake Bay...
CCCAGGACGATGGCGATCGGCCACTTCATTGGAGCGGTCGCGATGACGGAAGCCACGACGCCCACCACGATCGCCGCCTGCACTCCCGGTCCACTCGGCAGTGCGAGCGCGACGAGGAGGCCGGCCGCAGCTCCGAGGAACATCGCCGGGAAGAACGGTCCGCCGCGGAAGCCTGAGCCAAGAGATACGGCGTACGCAATGGCCTTGAAGATGATGATGGCGGCGACCGCGCCGGTGCTGGTCAGTGTTGGAAGCTCGGTGATGAGCTCCTCCCCCGATGTCAGGACGTACAGGACCGGCTGTCCAGTGCCGTAGTGCATGACGAGGGCGGCTACGGCGATGACGAGGGCGGCTCCCACGAGGATCAGCAGATGGGGCCGAGGCCCCGCAGCACGAGCCACGAGGAAGCCGATCAGCCTGGCAATGCTGACGGCGACGGTGGCGATCACGGCCACGACCACGGCCCAGCCGAGCTGATCGACCTCGATCGAGGTGGGGCTACCGTCCATCGAGACCGAGCCGGACAGCAGTGGCCCCACGAAGAGCGCGAGGATCGCCCCGAGTGCACCGAAGCCGACGATCTTCTTCTCACTCTGAGGATCGGCCTGCTTGAACCACTTCGCCACCAATCCGCCGACCACCGACCCCGATGCCACCAGCGCCACCTCAGGGCCGAGTACCACGCCGCCGAAGAGCGAAGCAAGGATCGCCAGGATGGCGCCGACGTACTCCTTCGGTGTCAGGCTGCTGACCTTGATGCCGGCGAGCGGGGAGTGGCCGGCATCTCCGACGTAGGTCCGGATGACGTAGACCATGACGGCGGCCACCACGAGGATGCCGACGACGTACCAGATCGGCGTGGTCTCCCAGCCGGACGGGACCGTCTCCCAGATATACGCGATTCCGGCATTGACGATCTCGAGAACGACATAGCCGAATATCAGCCCGATGACGCCGGCGACCAGCATCGCGGGGAGCGGTCGCCGTGTTGGCGCGTGGACGGGGTCGGCCGGGGTCATGGGGGATACCCAACCATCGTCGACGATCGAGTCACCGGGCGTGGGGCCAGAGCAGGCGGCCGAGGAAGCCCGCGGCAGCACCGAGGCCGAAGATCACCAGGCCGAGCATCACGGTGCCGACGAAGGAACTCCCCTGATCGGAATCAGCCACGCCGCTCACCCCTTTGCACCATCGGACCCGGCATCCGTCAGCATAGAGACCACGCGGCTCCATGGTGGCGAGTCGATGAGGTGCACGAGGGAGGTGCGCGATGAGCGGTGGTTCACGTCTCGATCCCTGGGTGGATTCCTACGCTACGCGCGCCCGGGGGATGACCGCCTCGGAAATCCGGGCCCTCTTCGCCGTCGCATCACGTCCCGAGGTCGTGAGTCTCGCCGGGGGCATGCCCTTCGTCCAGGCCCTGCCACTCGAGGCTCTCGCCGAGACAGCCGCGCGACTGGTGCGCGAACGTGGCGCGGAAGTCCTGCAGTACGGCTCCGGGCAGGGTGACGTCACGCTGCGCGGGCAGATCCTCGATGTCATGAGCGAGGTCGGCATCACCGCGCATCCTGATGACGTCATCGTGACGACCGGCTCACAGATGGCATTGGATCTCGTCACGCGTGTCTTCTGCGATCCCGGTGATGTCGTGCTGGTCGAAGCACCGTCCTACGTAGGTGCACTCGGCGTGTTCCGCGCCTACGAGTGCGACATCGTCCACGTCCCCATGGACGACGAAGGGCTCGTCCCTGCAGCCCTCGAGGAGACAATCGCGCGCGTGCGCGCCCAGGGCAAGCGCATCAAGATGCTCTACACGATCCCGAGTTTCCATAACCCCGCCGGCGTGACGCAGGGGGCCGATCGCCGCCAGCAGATCCTCGCCATCGCCCAGAGGGAGGGCCTGCTCATCCTCGAGGACGACCCCTACGGCCTCCTCGGCTTCGAGGGCGCGCCTCCCCGCGCGATCCGCGCCGATGATGATCAGCAGGTCGTCTACCTCGGCTCCTTCTCCAAGACCATCGCCTCCGGACTGCGCGTCGGCTGGGCCGTCGCCCCCCACGGTGTCCGGGAGAAGCTCGTCCTCGCTGCAGAGTCAGCGGTGCTGTGCCCGTCCAACTACGCCCAGCTCACGGTGAGCGACTACCTCGCCACCCAACCGTGGCGCGAGCAGGTCAAGGTCTTCCGTGAGCTCTACCGCGAGCGTCGCGATGCACTGCTCGACTCGATGGAGCAGTTGATGCCTCCGGGCACCACGTGGACCGTGCCGCAGGGCGGCTTCTACTCGTGGGTGACGCTGCCCGAAGGCCTGGACTCCAAGGCCATGTTGCCGCGCGCCGTCGCGGCACTTGTCGCCTACGTACCGGGCACCGGCTTTTTCGTCGATGGACAAGGGCGCGAGAGCCTGCGCCTGTCCTACTGCTATCCCGACCCCGATCGCATCCGCGAGGGAGTACGCCGTCTCGCCGGTGTGGTGGAGTCCGAGTTGGAGATCGCTCAGACCTTCGGCACCGGCCATGTCCTGCGCGACGGCGAGGGGCCCGATAGTCCCGCACCCGATCTCCTCTAACGGAAGGCAGTCTCGATGCAGGTGCTCGTCCTCGCCGGTGGCCTCTCGGCCGAGCGCGACGTCTCGCTGCGCTCCGGTCGGCGCGTGGCCGAGGCGCTGCGTAATGCGCGCCCGGACTGGCAGGTGCTCGAGCGTGACGTCGACGCGACCCTGCTCGATGAACTCTCTGCCGATGCCCCCGATTGCGTCGTACCGCTCCTGCACGGCAGCGCTGGCGAGGACGGTGCGGTGCGAGATGTGCTGGAGTGCCTCGACCTTCCGTACGTCGGATCCCGCGCGGCTGCCAGTCGGCTCGCCTTCGACAAGCCCGTGGCCAAGACGTTGGTGCGGCGCTCGGGCGTCGCGACGCCCGAGGCGGTCGCCCTGCCGCACGCGACATTCCGTGAGCTCGGCGCACCCGGCGTTATGGCCGCGCTCGAGCGCGGCATCGGCTTCCCGCTCGTGGTCAAGCCCGCGCGCGGCGGCTCGGCGCTGGGAGTCAGCATCGTGCGCTCACGCGAAGAGTTGCCGGCTGCCATGGTCGGCGCCTTCGCCTACGGCGAGGTGGCGATGCTCGAGCGCTTCATCGACGGCACCGAGGTCGCGATCGGCGTGGTGGAGACGGCCGACGGTCCCGTGGCGTTACCCGCAGTCGAGATCGCTCCGGACGGCGGGTTCTACGACTACGCCGCTCGCTACACCGCGGGCACGACGGAGTTCCACGTGCCCGCGCGGCTGGACGCGAGCATCGCCGAGGCTGCCGCTGACGCCGCCGTCACCGCACACACCACCCTCGGGCTGCGCGACTGGTCGCGCAGCGACCTCATCATCGACGGCGACGGCACCCCCTGGTTCCTCGAGGTCAATGTCGCCCCGGGCATGACCGAGACCTCGCTGGTGCCGCAGGCGCTCTCCGCCGCAGGGATCGACATGGGCGATCAGATGGCCGCCCTCGTCGAGCGGGCGATGAAGCGCGTCTAGCCCAACGTGCTCACCCGGTGCGCTGACCACACGGTCGATGCACGATGGGCCTCCGTCACGTGCGCGGCCCTGAGGGCTGCTAGTCCGTTGTACGGAGGAAGGCGTCGATCATCGCCACGAGCACCGATCGGTCGCCACTGACGGTGAGGAAGTGCCCGCCCGGCAGTGTCTCGATCGTGACCGCGCCCGGCGCCATGCTTTCCTGGGTCGGTGTCACGTAATTGATCATCGCGAAGGGATCGTGCTCGCCCACAATGAACAGGCTCGGTGTCGCGAGCCCGATGACGTCATCGGCGAAGGACGCCCCGGTCCACACAAGGAAGTACTGCTTGTAGGCCTGCTCATCCATCACCGTGAGCGTCGCGTCAAGGAGGTTGTCGAAGGCCACCGGGTCCGCGGCGAGCACCGGGTCGAGGCCGGCGATGATCATGCCCGGCCCGTCCTCCGCCTTTCCCTTGGAGTAGGCGGCCAGGTAGGCCGGTCCGGTCTCCTCCGTGGCCCCGGTGTTGGCAACGGCAATGGCATCGAAGCCTGTGGGCATCACCGGGCAGATCCCGACGACGGCATTCACTCGCTCTGGGGCGAGCGTCGCCATGCGCAGGCCCGCTGCCCCGCCATAGCTGTGTCCGATGACATCGAAGGTGTTCCAGCCGAGCTCGTCGGCGGCAGCCAATTGCTGCTGTGCGAGGTCGGTGATATCCGCCGCTGGCGCGTTGTCGCGGGCAGTGCCGTACGCGGGATTGTGCAAGACGGCGACCTGATAGTGCTGAGGGTCGAGCAAGTCGAAGAATCCCTCGTACACGGAGGGGCCGAACCAACCATGCAGCGCGAGAACGCGCTGCGGACCGCTGCCGATGACTTGGGCAACACGTGCCGGCATGGGAACCCCCTCGACTCTGACCGAGTTTTCGGACCGTATCAGGAGGGGAGGTCGCCCGCTAGACGACCTCCACGCTCCGCACGACGTAACCCGTCGCTCCCGCGGGGATCACATCGCGGATCTCGCTCGTCTGCGTCTCGCCCAGGCCATTCGTCGCGCGCACCGTGATCAGGTGGTCGCCGGGCGTCGCCTCCCACTCCAGCCACCACTGCCGCCACGTGCGTGGTGTCGGCTGGTCAGCGAGCTGCGCGTCCTGCCAGGGACCCTCGTCGATGCTGACCTCGACACGGCTGATGCCATCGCCGTCCATCGCCCACGCGACCCCGGCGATGGCGGACCGACCGACCGACAGATTGCGCTGAGGCAGGTCGATGCGGCTGCCGGTCAGCACCGGCGCGTCCGTCGCCCAGCCACGCACGGTCCAGTACGCCGGGTCATCGGCGTACGTCGTGGCCGTGATCTTGGTGACCCACTTGGTCGCGGAGATGAAGCCGTAGAGCCCGGGGATGACCATGCGCACCGGGAATCCGTGCTCGATGGGCAGCGGCTCGCCGTTCATGCCGATGACGAGCAGTGGCTCGCGCTCGGCCAGACCGTCGAGCGGCGTGCTGCAGGTCCAGCCGTCGACGGAGGTGCTGAAGAGCTGATTCGCACTCGGCTCGACGCCCGCACGCTCGAGCAGCGGAAGCAGCGGCGTGCCGAGCCAGCGAGCCGTGCCAATGAGGTCCCCACCGACCTGATTGGACACGCACATGATCGTCACGTCGCGCTCGACCATCGGCATGTCGAGGATGTCGGCGTAGGTGAGTGTGAAAGGCCGGCGCACCATGCCGTCGAAGGTGAGCGTCCACTCCTCGGCCGGCACCTGCGGCACGATCAGTGCCGTGTCGATCCGGTAGAAGTCGGCGTTGGGTGTGACGAAGGGCGGCATACCGGGCACCGGCGCCTGCACTGATGTCGGCAGCGGAGGCAGCGGCTCGACCGGCTTGGGCAGCACGGCCGCGAGGCGTGATGCGGTCGCGCTGGCCTGATTGGTCAGCCATCGTGCGCTCGCCCAGGCCGCGCCACCGAGGACGGCGACCCCGCCGATGCCCAGGAGGATGCCGCGGCGACTCACGGGCTTGATGCCCGGGTCCTGCGTCGGTGCCGGCGTTGGTGCCTGCGCGGGGTCGTCCGGTGACCCCGCTCCCGACATCGCGACAGGAACCGTCACGGGCACCTCGACCGCCGCGTCGACGCGTGCTGCGAGGCGGACCAAGCCCCACAGCGACAGCGCAGCGGCCCCACCGGCGAGGAGCGACGGCACTGGCGCGAGCAACGCGTCAACGGGGCGCAACAGAGCGGCGACAGCACCCACGGCACCGGCGATGATCATCACCTGGACACCGAAACTCGCGCGTTCGCGGGAACGGATCCCGGCCCAGGCGGCGATGAGGATCACCGCGATGACGACGACCGCGACCACAATGGACTTCGTCGCCGTGCCGAAGGTCGATGTGGCCCACTCCTTGACGACCGCGGGCGGGATGTCGATCGCCGTCGATGCGACGACCTCGATGGGGGCATAGCCGGGATCGATGAGAGCGGCTGCGAGGGTGCCGACGGCGACGCCGAAGGCGGCCGACACGACACCGATGACGGCGTACACCCAGCGACTCACCCGGTCACGGTACGTCGGCCCGGGCCCGGTGGCATTTCAGGACGTCCTATCCGACATCTCGGGCGATACCCACCCACCAGCGACGCTTCGTCACAGGAAACGACGCCCTGTCACGCCAGGGAGGCCCCACAACCGTCACGAACCGTCGTTTTCGGCCACGGCGGAGCAGTGGTCAGGCCGCGTTGGCTGCGCAGGCCGGCGTCGACCCCGGCAGCTTGTACCGATTCAGCGCTATCCACTTGTACGTGCGATCCGCGACCCAGGCAACGCCGGGAGCATCGCCGATGGCTCCCACGACCGGCCACGGGATCGGAGCGTCGCGCAGCATGCGCATGACCGCCCGGCTGCCGGAGTGGACTCGTTGCTCGGAGTCGACGTACTGGACAGCGGTGCTGCATTCCTCAGGCGTGAGGTTGTACTGCTCGATGGCTGTGAACTGCCATGGCTCAATATCGCAGTCGGGCTTGATCCAGCGCTTGATGACATTGACCGACGCTGTGCAGAAGCCGCAGTCTCCGTCGAAGATCATCAGCGGACGCATCCCGTCAGGCTACCCCGTGAGTTGCAGGGCCTCCGCCACGATGACGGTGCTGCCACCGGTGAGGGTGAGTCGTCCGTCGGCGAGTGCCCACTCCGGGGTTCCTTCGAGTGCGTCGGCCAGCACCTGATCCTGCTCCATCAGTGCCGGCTCGCACGCCATCCTGGTCGATGCGAGGGGGCCGATCGTCAGAGTGGGACCGTCGTAGGTGACCGGGCCCGACAGTGGATTGCACGGTGTGGACACGCCAATGCCCTGCGTCGTGAAGCTGATGGCCACCGGTGTGATGACCTCCCGCTCGACGCCGTCGACGGTGATGGACTGCACGATGTACGACGTTTCCATGAGGGCCTTGGCATCCACGGCCGTGCTGTCACCACCGCTGCTCGCACCCCCGCCGCAGGCGGTGAGGGTGAGAGCGACGCCGACGAAGCCGCCTGTCACGACCATCCGCATTCGGGACATCACATGGACAGCCTACGTCGCATGGCCCGGAATCACACGGGCCAGATGTCGCCGATCGTGTAGCCCTCGGGGAAGGGATCGGTCTCGTCCAGCACCCACTCCGACGTGCCCGTCACCCAGGCGCGTCCCGTGATGGTCGGCAGCACCGCGGCATAGTCACCGACGGTGGTCTCACCAACGAGTCGGCCGGTGAACGTCGTGCCGAGCATGCCCATGTGCACGTAGGGCTGGTCGAGACCGAGCTCGTCGCGGGCATGCAGGCAGGCCATGCGCGCGCACGTGCCGGTCCCGCACGGCGAGCGATCGAGCGCACCGGTCCACGTCGAGGGATCATCCGAGAGCTTGTCGGTCGCCATCACCATGGCGTTCTTCCCGTCGATGCCTGGCGCAGGAGCAGGTCCGGTGATCATGACGAGGTTGACGTCATCGATCTCGGGATTCAGTGGGTGCTGTACGGCGTACTGCTGATTGACAGCGAGCTTCAAGCGTGCACCCAGCGAGATGATCCGAGCAACATCGGAAGACTCAAGGCCGACCCCGAGATCCTCCGCGCGAGCCAGCACGAAGAACTGGCCACCGAAGGCCACATCCACCGGCACGGTGCGCGTCTGACCCCAGTCGGTACCGGGGTCCACGCGTGGATCGACGGGAATCTCAAGTGGCACGCCGAGGTGCACGGCGAACGCCGGCACATTGCTGATCGTGACCGCGGTGACCTTGCCTTCTTCACAGCGCGCCTCGACGCTCACCAGGCCGACCGCAGTCTCGACAGTGACGGTCGTGACGGGCTCGACCATGGGGATGCGGCCGGACTCCAGCAGGGCTGTGACGGTGCACATCGTGTTGCTGCCCGACATCGGCGTGAAGGCGCCCTGCTCCATGACGATGATCGCCACATCCGCGCGCGGATCCGAGGGCGTCAGTGCGAGGACCGCGCAGAGCCCCGGATAGCCGCGCGGCTCGTGCAGGACGAGGCGACGGACGTCATGCAGATGCGTGGTGGCGTAATCGAAGCGTTCCGCGATGGTCGCGCCGGGGACAAGATCGTCCATACCCACAATGACACGACCGGGCTCGCCCTCGGCGTGGGCATCGATCGAGGTGAAGCGCAAACTCACAGCGCCTGAGCATGCCGCAGCGCGGCGCCGAGCTCGGCGCGGGCCTCAGCCGTGATCGGTCGGATGGGTGCGCGGGTGGGGCCGGCGGATTCGCCGATCTCCTCCAGGCCACCCTTGATTGCCGCGACGTAGTTGTGGGACTCGAGCACATCGTTGACCGGCCACAGCCCCGCCCACAGCCGACGTCCCTCGGCGAGATCGCCTTTGACCGCCAGCGCCTCGTAGAGCCGCACGGCCTGCTCGGGAAGCAGGTTGGCCATGCCCCACACCGAACCCGTGGCACCGGTCGCGAGCGCCCCGAAGGTGAGGGTGTCCCAGCCGTTGAAGAGCGTGATCTTGTCGGCGTACTTGATGAGCATCGCGGTCACCGAGGAGAAGTCGCCGCTGGTGTCCTTGATGTATTCCACGCCGGGGATGTCGCCCAGTCCGGCGAGCTCGGCGGGGGAAAGGCGCAGGCCGGTAGCACCGGGCACGTTGTAGTAAACGATCGGGATGTCGATCGCCTCTCCGACAGCGGTGAGGTGGGCATGGAGTTCGTGCAGGCGCAGCGGGTCGTAGTACGGCGGCACGATCATGACGCCCTTGGCGCCTGCCTGCTGCGCGTGCACGCTGAGCTCAATCGTCTCCTGTGTCGACTGCGCACCGGTGTGCGGGAGGACCGGGATGCGGCCGGCCGCGGCCTCGATGACGGCGTCGGTGACATGGCGGCGCTCGGCGTGGGTCATCGTCGTGAATTCACCCGTGGTGCCAAGTGGCACGAGCCCGTGGATCCCTGCCGCCACCATGCGATCGACATGTCGCTGGATGCCGGCGTCATCGACGGCGAAGTCGTCGGTGAAGGGGGTGACGAGGGCGACCAGGATGCCGGTGATGCTCATGCGTGCACTCCAGACGGGGTGAGGGCGGGCATCGGCTTGATGCGCCGCGCGAAGCGAGTCGGACTGAAGGGCAGGAGCCGAGGCGGGTAGCCGCGACCGAGCATCGCGTCGGCGAGGGCCCGAGAGGACCCGGGACCGAGGGTCACGCCGAGCATCCCGTGCCCACCGGAGACGAAGGCGTTGGCGGTGCCCGGCAGCAGCCCGATGATGGGCATGCCGTCGGGAGTCATCGGTCGCATGCCCGCCTTGGCCTGCGGCGCACTCGCCGGCGTCTGCCAGTGGTCGAAGTAGCCCGCGGGCCCGCGGAGGATCGCCTGCACGCGCGTGACATTGACGTCCTCATCCATGCCGGCGAATTCCATGGTGCCGGACAGGCGCAGGCGCCCGTTGTACGGCGTCATCGCGATCTTGGCATCGGAGAGATTGACGGCGGTGCGCAGGTGAAGCGGTGCAGGCGTCATATCGATGGAGTAACCCTTGCCTGGGCGGATCGGCAGGGGTACGCCGAAGAGCTCGGTGACGCGTCCGGTCCACGCTCCAGCGGCGACGGCAAATGTGTCCCCGGTGAAGCGTCGCTCACCGCTGCGCACGGCAACGATCGCATCGCCCAGGCGCTCAACCCGATCGATAGGTGCTGACTCCGTGATCGTGCCGCCAAGCTCGACGATGCGCGCACGCAGACCGCGAGTCAGCGATGCCGCATCGAGGTGTCGCTCGTGCGGGAAGTAGATGCCGCCAGCAAGTCCGCTGCGCAGCGCGGGCTCGGCTTGATGGATCGCGTCACCCTCGAGCACCTGGGGATCGAGACCGAAGGCTGCCTGCAGGTCGAGTCCTTCGACGTGGTGATGCATGTTGTCAGCGTCACGGAAGGCCATGAGCAGGCCCTGGGCGTAGGAGTCGAAGGCGACGCCGTCGCGCGCGTAGTCATCGAGGATGTCGTTGGTGGACTCGGCCAGCGCGAGGTGTGCCTGGAAGCCCGCGCGGAAGTCCCGCTCATTGCAGCGTCGCCACATGCCGAGCATGAACTTCACGTGATCGGGGTGCACGGATGGACTGATGTAAAGCGGGGAGTCCTTGCGGATCATCCACTTCATCGACTTGAGGATGAGGCCGGGTCCGGGCACGGGCGCTGCCTCGGAGGGCACGACCCATCCCGCGTTGACCGCGGAAGCACCCAGGCCGGGCTCGCGCGCATCGACGATCTCGACCTCGGCGCCCTGACGCGCGAGCTCGTAGCCGAGCGTGAGCCCGAGGACGCCACCACCGATGATGACCGTACGCATACGCAGCCCCTATCCCTCGATGACGTCGACGATACGGCGTAGGTCATCGAGGTCAGCGAACTCGATGACGAGGCGGCCGCGGCTGCGCTCGGAACGCACACCTTCCACGCGCACGCGCGTGTCGAGCGCATCACCGAGCCGCGTACTCACCGCGTCGGTCACCTCTGCCACGGCAGCCGACGCACCACCACGCGGCCGCGGTGTGCGCTTGCGCTTCGGCTCGCCATCGTCGCCGATGAGCACGATCTCCTCGACGGTGCGCACCGACAGGCCCTCCTTGACGATGCG
>Ga0129342_1001443_pt1 | contig 10617 bp, 3 predicted proteins | sample CPBDNA_5_FD_94426 | JGI IMG/M metagenome (GOLD analysis project Ga0129342, IMG submission 94426) | Freshwater to marine salinity gradient microbial communities from Chesapeake Bay, USA - CPBay_Sum_15_0.2_DNA | ecosystem: Environmental > Aquatic > Marine > Coastal | place: USA: Chesapeake Bay...
ACATTATGCAAGATACTTTCATACAGATAAAAATGAAGAACCTAACTGGTTTACTTTTACTGTTGAATCAGTTGGTGTTATTCCACCACTAGTTATTATTCATCGTTCTCTTAATATTTTGAAGAGTAAGGTTCAAGACTTGAAACATAATTTGAGTATCGGAGATGAATCAAAAGTGGAAATTTCCCCATCTCCTGAGTTAGTCAATGGATTCTTAATTGTTATAGATAAAGAAGATGATACTTTGGGAAATCTGGTGCAAACACATTTAAGTAATCTATATGCAAATTATACATCAACGGACAGAATTCTAAATTATATTGGTTATGTTAGACAACATCCACTCATTCATAAGATTAATATGACTATACAACCTAAGATTGAAATGAAATGGGAAGCAATTATGGATAATGTTATCTCACCTGGATGTGCTAGTATTATAAAACTACTTAATAAAATGATTAAAGAAATTGAAGATTCACCTCAATTTATGCAAGAAATGAAAAGAGTAAAGAGTAATACTTTGTAGATCAAAGCAAATTAAATTGAAATTAAAATTTTATAAATGTTGAATTATAAAAAATATTGTTATTTATTAAAAATATGAAAGTTTTTTTTATTTTGAAATTATTATTTTGTGCGACATTAATTATATTTAATTCTTTACTAGTTGCTATGTTGTATCAAATTGAAGATAATAAATGTTTATGTGCCAAAGAATACACCGAAAACAAATTTTGGGGGTTATTTAAGAAAATAGAGTTCCTCAAGTATTTTTCTATCTCATTAGCTAGTTTAGCTTTTATAAACATATTTATCCCATTAACTAAAGGCATTAGTCATATTATATTGATTGGTGGATTTATATCATTAGTATTATTAGTTGGTTTAGTCCTCCAAGCATATTTATTAAATGATTTAATTAGTATATTAACTAAAGATGAATGTAATAACTGTAAATTTGGAGGATTATTTGATGCAGGAAAGGTGTTAATGACTGGTTCTATTATATCTTATTCTATTGTTATTATATTAGTATTACTCGGGTTAATGTATATGTAAACTGTTAATATGTTAATATGTAAATCTACAAATAACTTTTGTGGATTTTGTAAAAATAATTAAATTATGCTTAAATATCTAAAAATCTAAAAAATAAAAATTTAAAATTTAATATAAGAAAATTGAATTTATGTATTGTATATTGATTTTTACATTGTTTTACTTTAATTTATATAAACAATAACTTTTTAAAATGGCGTCTTCAAACTGTCATATTTCAAACGGGTTCATCCAGAATTGCCTGGATGACCTTGCAAGTTTTATTGCACAAACTATTAAGGATTTTTACAATCCAGAGGTTGAGAAGGATAAGGATAATTTTAATGATTATTTCCTCCTCCAATTGTTTTTGAACTTCGGTATTCGCCGTCGATTTGTAGGCCGCAATTTGGTTTGTCTCAATTATGATAAGAAGCATCCTAAGTATGACGAGATGAATTCTATCACTCAATTGTGCAGACCTTTGATTATGGATTTGGATTCATATCGAGTAATTTCATTGGGGGTTCCAAAGGGTCATAATTATTCCGAATGGCTTTCTAAAAACAGTGAACATGTAGACAGCAACACACATATTTCCGGTTGTCTAGTTGAATCTTTTCCGGCAGGAACAATGGTTTTGCTGAACCCTTCTTTGAATGGTGATGCCCGTGTTTATACACATATTGTATCCCAAGAAGTTGGAGATGAAAGTGGCGAAAACGTCGATTTTCAAGTTGATGCTTCCATTTCAACTCGGAATAAGCTAGGCACAGGGTCTTTTCATACTGGAATGACCTTTAAGGATATGTTTGATAGAAACAATGCATCTATGAATGTTCATTTTGAGAATCTAACACCTGAAATGGCTATGGATATGTGTTATGTTTTCAACACTCGATTTGTTGGTGAACATATTACCCCTGTGTCAGATAATACTCTTGTTGCGTGTTACAGATTTAAAGATATCCAAACATGTTCAGAGTCTTGGATTAATGTCATGCATCAAAAGGATTCTGAGGAATTCACACAACTAGTCCATAATCATTTCAATGATATGGTTTATAGTGTAAATCTCGGTTGTGTAGTAGACCGACTTGTAGAAATTGGTGTTGGAAAAATTAATATTCCAACAGTTTATGAAGTAACTGATTATGATACACTGTCTTCTATGACTTCATTTCAAGAACATTTTGACCAAGGTTTTACTATTTGGACTCCAAGTGGAGAACGATGCCGAGTCCGTAATTCCAAGTTTATTGAAGCTCGTGAATTGATGGGACCTTATCCTCTATCTCTTCAACTAGAACACGATAAGTATCTATTCTATCGATTCTGGGATTTGCGAAAGGAGGGGAAGCAATTTGATTTCCTCAAGTATCATGATAGATTCAGTGGAGAATATTTCCGCCGTTTTGGTTATTATGAAACTTGTATCGATGCATTTACCAAAGACTTGTTTAATTGGTATCAGCGAGCAAATGTTCGTCGTCAATGTAAAAAGTCCGATGTTCCGAGGCATCTTGGACCACTTTGTTATCAGCTCCATGGTCTATTTTTGAACAATCGGAAGCCAATTACTCCTATTACAGTAAAGGAATTCGTAAATTCTTTGGATTACCGAGTATATGGTAGGATTTTCACACCTGTCTCTTGAAATAGATGAAAATCGCGAAATCAACAAAAAAACAAAAAAACAAAAAAACAAAAAACATATATAAAAAATAGTAGTTTGTGGTTTTGTCCTTTTAATTTTAAAAAACTTTAAAAAAAATTTTTTTATTATTTTTCAAACCATATTTTTAATTATTTTTTAAACCATATTTTTTTCATATTTTTAAATTTAAAATAATCAGAAAAAATATCAATTATTAATAATAATCCTTATGGACTTAAATAAAATAGTTTCAGGAAGTATATTAAATAATAAACAAACAGGAGAAGATTATGGTGTCTATGTTAACAAATTACCCGATAATAGAATCGTGGTTTTCCGTATTCAAGACAAGTCATATCCAGTTTTTAGTAAAATGCGAGTGCATCCACAAATAAATAAAACTGGGCATATAAATGAACATAGATTTAGTGATCTTAAAGAACAACTCTTAAAATATTATAGAACTAGAAATATCACGCCATCAGAAGACAATATTTTAAAACCATTAATGAATGAAGCATTTCCATTAGGAATTCCATTATATAGACCTAATATTCCATTAACAAAAGAAGAAGTAAAACCAAATTTAATTGCTAAATTGGAACCATCAAGAAAATTGATGTTAAATACAACAGATAATTCAACAGTAAGTGATTTAAATGATAAAACAGTATTTGTTATGTCTAAAACTCCAAAAGGATTATGGGTTGGTCAACCTTCTAACAATGTCGAAAATAGTAAATTTAATTTTCTTTTTTATACCGATAAAGACGAACCTAGATTTTCAGGTATATCAAGAGTAAAAGTTGATGAAAGACCAACAGATGTTCCTACAAGAGATAATCCAGATTGGCTTAAGTGTAATAAAAGATTTCAAGAATTACAAGAAGAAGGTGGTATTTCTACTACAATGAATATTGACGGAAAAAGAATAAAAGTTGATCCAGAAACAAATTATGTTATCTTTCCTGATATTTTACATAATATGATATACGAACCATTTCAAGATAGAATTAAAGAAAACAAAGATTTAAAAGAAATGGAAGATGAAGAAGAATATCCTGATTATAATCCAAACAAATGTAATTCAAATAAAGAAAATAGTAAAAATAATGATATTACTCCTAATGAAGAAGAATGTCCATATGCGGATTTATATGATTTATCCGATAAACCCAAAAAACAAATGTTTTATTATGAAGAAGACGAAGAATTTCCACATCAAGTTGTCGAATTAGAAAATGAGGAACAAGATTCCGAGTGCGGTATTGTTGAATTGGGTGATGAACAATCAGGTGGTGCTTCTAAATCTAGTAAACTTAAAAGTGAGACAAATATCAAAAAAACATCTGGAAGACAATCTGAAAAAACCAAAAAGGTATCTAAAAGTATTAAGACTATTCCAGATATAGATAAAGATGAAATATTATTTAAAGAAAAAGAAAATCAATTGACTGTTGATTACAATGAAAATGTAGTAAATGTAGATACATTTTTTGAAGATGAATTTGAAAGCGAATTTGTAAATTATCAAAAAAACACTGTCAGAACAACAACTGATTCCAAGGATACTAAAAGTTCGAGAAGTTCAGTATCTAGTATTTCAGACTTTGAAGAATATGAAAGTGAAAGTGAAATGTCGGATTACGAAGTCGAAGAAGAAATAGATTTCGATGAACAGGAGATTGAAGTTGTTGAGGTTGACCAAAAAGTAGAAAGAGTAGTTAGACCCGAGGAAGAAAAGGTTTATAAACAGGCTATTCAAAAAAATGAATTAATGAAGGCATTAATACAAAAGTATCCTGTTGGATTACGCGGGAATGATTTAATTAAAAGAAATATTAAGAAAGATGTTAACAGAATTATTGATTATCAAAATAAATGCCTTGACGAAAATGGAAATTTAAAAACACCTCCTAAATCTAAACCATTAACAACTCAATATATGAATGGCGATTTTAGAAATAATCACCTTATTCCTATTGCTGTCACCAAAAAAAATATATTTATTGACCCTAAGAGCAAAATTAACGAATCATTTTATAATGAGGATTATCATACAACACTTAATTACCATCAATATTTAGAAAATGTTAATTATATGCTAGATAGTAAAAATAATCAATCTATTACAAATCACGATACTCTAGTTAAAAATATTTTGAGAACAATTATGCCTTATTCAATAAATCAGGATTTTCAAAAAGGGTTGATATTAAATATTGGTCAAAATAAAGGCAAAAATAGCAACACAGACATTAGTCAGCTAAATATGGACGTAATGGTTGTTCGTTATTGTAAAAACCCAGTAGTCTGTAATTCTTTTGAGGCTGTGACTGACGAAATAGATTTCCAAATATTTTTAGGTCCTTTACAAAGATATTTGGACAAAGAAGAATCTGGATATCAAGAAGATGAAGAATCAGATAATAAAATTCAGGTTGTGGAAAATATTAATAATTATAGAGAAGGAGAAGAACTTAATATTGTAGGTTTTATCAGATTGCCAAATAATGTCGGAGATTTATTACTAGACGAATTAAATGAATCAGTTGAAAAAATTAATGTCGATTTAGAAAAAGATGAACCTGTTAACACTTTACAACATCCAGATAAACTAGTAATATATAAACTACCACATAATAGCCCTTCAAATCAAGAAGTGGAAGAAATGATAGATAGTATTATACCCACCGTTGAAGAAATTTTACATCAATATTCCAAGAAAGTAGAAAAAATATATTATACACAAGATATCAAAAACTTGCTATCCAAATATGGTTATGATTATTATTCACTAGATATTGAAGATTATTCAAGAATAATGTCATTTCAAATGAAAGGGATAGATAATTATCATAAATTATTAGACAAGGTTTTAAATAAGGTATCAACTAAGGTATCAACTAAGAAAGATGATGATAAACCTTCATCTGAAGGAAATAAACATACATTTATTAATGATGATCTACTTAAAGAATTACAAAAATTATATAATTCAACATATACTGATTTCAAAAATAGTGTTGATAATGATATAAATAGATTACAATGGGCAGCAAATCAAATCGATAAAGGTATGTATTTATATTACTACTTGTTATATGAATATTACAGAAAATTAGAACCTGAAACAATGTTGGATAAATATACACAAGAATTAATAGAAGCTCAGCGTCAATTAGACACCCTTAACACAAACTTCAAGGCATTTAATTATTCTAAAGATATTGAAAAAGAATGTAAAACTAAACTCGGAAAATCTCGGGTAGTCAGATATCCAAATATCGCTGATTTGATGAAAGACAATGGCAAGCAAGTTTTAGATAAAGAAGGTAATATAATCCTCCCTGGAGATCTTGCTATAGCCAAAGATGGTAAAGAATTCTCAGTATTTAAAAGGATTGAGGTAAGTGGTCAGGAAATATGGATTAAAGAAAGTAAAACTGCATTAATAAAATTGATGGAGGAAGAAAGAGCAGAATGTGAAAATGTTGATGAACTAGATTTAAATAGTAAATGTGCTTATGATGTCGATAATATGGAATGTCGTAATAGTCAAGAAATAGAAGACCAAGAAGAAATCGATAAATTAAATGATAAAATTAGTATTATCAAGGACGATATAAGTTATTTAAAAAATGTGGCTAAAACACAAAAAGATATCGAAAAATCAGTTCGCAAACTCCGCAAATTTTTAATTGATAAGAAAAATATTAAAGAACGATACCAAAAATATTATTTAGAAAAGAAATTGAAGGAAGACAAACAAATTCTAGAATCTATTTTTGTTAGAAAAGATTGTTCTCATGATGCAGAAGTTAATCTATTCTACAATATGTTAGAACACTTGAATCTAGAAGAGGAATATAGAATTGCCGGTAATATATTAGATAAATATCTTAATACTGAAAAATCATATGATTTGTATTCAATATCTTCATTAGATGATGAAAATTGGGGTGAATCTAAAGAGTGCGGAACTCGTTTATTGTGTAAACATTACTTATTAGGTGTTAATCAAATCAAACAAGGTGGAAAAGTTGATGAAGAAGAAATAATTGCCGTTTATGGACAACACTTTAATGGTGCAGTTAAGTGTAAGATATGCGGCTCTCATCTAAGAAATTCTGATATAGAAGATTTAGCTCAATTTGCCAAAAAAGGTGACCGTGAAGGTGCTAGATTAATTGAAAGAGAAATTATGGAACAATCCGAAATAGAAGAAATTGACTTATTAGAGGAATTTTCACAAAATAGTGATGAAATAGCAACATTTAAAATTAATATTTATAGAGACTTATTACAATTAACTAGATTAACCAATAAAATATCTAGGGATGATGAACTAGATATGATTAATTTTGTCAAAGGTTATACATTCGAAGACAGAGACAATTTCGTAATCAAAATTTTAGCAATCCATAAAAACTTGGATATGAGAACAGCATTTGCATTGGCTAATAAAGAGTGGAGAAAATCAATATGTTTAGACATAATAGGTAGATTTTTAATATTGCTTCAATCATCGGAAGTTGAATATTTAATAAAAAACCCAAAATGCAAAAGTAATTATTATGGGTATCCTTTAATTAATAATGAAAATGAAACTAGTGGATTAGATATAATGTATTGTTTAGTAGAACAATTATCTATGGACCCTACTTATTCTTTTCTTAAAAGTAAGGATTTTAGTAAGGTAACAAATTTATTACTAAAAAGAATAAGATTATTAGTAGATAATGAATATGTGAAGAATAGATTATTGGCTGCTAGTGAAAGAAAAAGTGAACAGATTGATAATATTATAGAATTTGAAGAACATTATACTAACAATTGGGAAGAATATAGACCTCAAATGCGAGATGTAGGAATTAACTGGCAACCAGAAAAGAAATTACTTACATCGGAAATTCCTGCAACTACATCTAGAAATATTAGTAAAATGTTAATGGTGGGTAATCAAAATGGTGATTTTTATGCATTATCATTAATCAGAATTATAAATAATGTAATATCGAATAACAGCCCAGAAAATATTCCAATGTTGTTAACTTCTATCGGCAATTCTTGTTGTTTGGATAAGATTAATGAAGGTGTTGATTACTACAAGTTTTTATCTAAATCTGATAAACAATTACTAGAATATTTGGATAATATTAACACATTATCTCAAAATATGATATCATTGAAGAAAAAGGACGGCAAAACATGGTTTAAAGTTGCTGCTGTATTGTCCGAAAACAAAGCATACAAAATACTACCATTAGTTTTCGATATCGAGACTTCCGAAATAAAAGACTTATATGTTAAGTATATAGATTCAGGTGATAATTTAGGAGGGCACCATATTTATGATATCTATGGAAGATGTATATTATCAAATCAACTCAAATCAGATATAGAAAGACGCGAATATCATCAGATTGATTTTAAGAAATTGATGACTGTTGTTAGAAGAACAAATAATATTATTCTTCCAGAAGAATTAGATATTGATTTCCAAAGTAAAGAATATATTGAATCTCAAATAGTTGATTTAAACAAATTAAAAAATGAATATCTTGTTGGTTATATAAATAAAATTGTTGAATTATGGGAAAATGGGACGAAAGATGTTATAATGAAAATGTGGGCAAACATTAATTCTCAAATAGAGGTTGAAATAGAAGCAATTGCCAATAGACTAACATTAAATAAAAATTTAAATAGTAGCTTGATCTCAATAATGAGTAATTTAGGTGACTATAAAAATTTGTATGATGATATGGTAAATAAAACAGATGATTTAGTTGAGAGTAGTTATATCAGATATAAGAATAAGGAAGATACAGTTGTTAAGGCATTTAATTATTTGGTAAGTAGTGTTGCGCAATTGAAGAATAAGAAATTTCTTAATACAAAAAAAGATACTGATATAATCCAAAGATACAAATTTTTACATAAATTTAAAAATGAACATAAATTATTCAAACTAATTTATAAACAAATTGAACATTATTTTAGAGCAAGTAAGAAAATCGTAGGAACTAGAAACAGTAAATTCTTGAATAGCGAACAATCGTCCACGATTTCACACTATTTATTTATATCAGCAATATCTAGTATTCTTGGTATATTTGGAGACGATGTTTTAAGTGGTAGTAAGTCTGTAATTGATAAAGATGGTGTTAAATCTAGTAAATCCGGTAAATCTAGTAAATCAAGAAAAAATAAAAAACAAATGAAAGGTGGCTATTATGATGAAGATGGAGAATTTATAGTTGATACTATGGAGGACGAATACGATTCCAGTTTGCAAGATAGTTATGATGTAGAAAATGGTTATGAAAACAAAAAAGAAGATTTTGAATTTGAATCAGGAACTGAATCCGGTTCCGAAGATTTTTCAATTGATAAAATAAATGTAGATGAATTACAACTAGGTGGTGGACCTAAGACAATTATTAATATTAAAGACGGTAAGCCAGAATTAATAGATTTGGTAGAACCCGAATTAGATGATATTAAACTCGAAGAAGTTATCTTGTCTGGTGATAAATCAAACTTCTTTGTTAGTAATTTACGTGACAAAGAAGAATCATATGATTTAAGAAAAGAATTAGATGAAAAACAGAGTAAAAATTCTCAAATTATAAATGAATTTATTATTATATTATTGAAAAATTTAGGTGAAAATGATGATATAAATAATCAATTAACACGTGATTTTATTAACAATAAAGTTGAAGAATTAGAAGAAAAGAAGAGACGTGCTAACCTGAGAGTTATTAAAAAACTAAAATATGATGAAACACTCGGAGACGAATTTAAATTACTTCAATTACAACTTAAATTTAAACAAGTTGAATATAAAGATTTAGCTAATAACTATAAAGATGAATTAAACGAATCCGGTGTGAAAGTTATAGACGAATCTGTCAGAGAGGAATTTACAGATGAACCTGGTAATCCACTAGATATTATATCTTCCGAAATAGATGACGAATCCAATATGGTGCGTCAAGTAGAAATGGAAGATTATAATGCCAAGAACCAAAAAGTATATAATGATGAAGAGAGTGATATCGAAGATGATGCTTTAATGTTATCTATGGATTAAATATATAAATACTGTTAATACATACATATTGGAACAACATCCATACTATTTTCATATGATAATAATTACAAAATATGGTTTTATTAATGTATTCCTAATTTATTTTTTATAAAGTTAAATGATTTAGGATAATTATAGATACTTTTATTTTTTTAAATCTAATAATATATTAAATTAAGGTTAAAAATGGAAGAAACATCAGCAGCAGAAGTATTGACTACTATGCTAAAAATGATTTTGGTCAGTGTAATATTATTCTGGTTTTTTATTGAATATTTGGATTATATACCTACTGCTAATCATAAATATAGAGTTTTTATAGAAAAATTTCAAGACTTACATAGAAGAGAACCTAATTATAATCTTGATAATACCGGAATTAATAGAATTCCTGATACTAGTATATTGAGAAATACAAGGGTTTCTAATAGTGATAGAATTTTTAGTAATTACAGAGAACTAGATTATTACCAAATGAATAAAATTTTGCAAGATATTTTGATTAGTCATAAAAATAAAAAAACAAATATTGAATCTAGTAAAGTAGTTGCTTGGGTAAAGAGCAAAGACACAACATTTTCAGACTCACTATATTTCAAAATAAAGGAATATTTTTTTGATGTCTTAAACGAACAGGTTCGCAAATCGGAATTTGCTAGTAAATACCACGATTATATTCCATATAATATTGACAGTTTAGTTTTAAAATACAAAGATAATTCTGGAAATTTGACTAGATATCATATAGACATAATATTTAGTCGACAAAATAAAACACATAAGTTTGCCGTTAATACAATAATTATAACAAACAAAG
>Ga0129342_1001444_pt1 | contig 10616 bp, 11 predicted proteins | sample CPBDNA_5_FD_94426 | JGI IMG/M metagenome (GOLD analysis project Ga0129342, IMG submission 94426) | Freshwater to marine salinity gradient microbial communities from Chesapeake Bay, USA - CPBay_Sum_15_0.2_DNA | ecosystem: Environmental > Aquatic > Marine > Coastal | place: USA: Chesapeake Bay...
AAAATCAGGTGACCCTAAAAAGATTGAAAAACTAAGATTGGAATTAGAGAGATTAGCAAGATTGGGTGGTAAAGAAAAGATTGTACCAAATGAGGGTATTGTATTTGTTTACAAAGGAAACACATATAAATTAACAGGTGCATTCGCTCCATTGAATCAAATCTTAGGTTTAATGTATTTTTAAAGTATTTATATAAAAGGAAAACCTGATGGCAAATATAGAACAAAACAGAAAATTAATGATAGAACAAATTGAATCGTTCAAAAAACCTTTGAATGAGGCAAATATTGATATGAGTAAAAACCCACGAATTGTTTTCGGTGATTTATACGATGCAGTTAGAAAATTCAACGATACAAAGGCAAAGGATGTATTGGGTAAAAAGGGTTTAAAAGAATTAGATGATTTAGTTAAAAAAATGAACTACATCAGAGGTCTAATTATGATGGGTAAAATGCAATAATTTTAAAACCAAAAAATAAGTTATGAGTAAATTAAAGAATATCAAAGCGGTATCGGAAATGTTAGAGGGTAAACACAAAACCCAAACTAAAAAAACTGTATCGTTTGATAAAAAAGAAGTTGTAAGAAGGGAAGTTGGTGAAACTTGGGTTGATGATAAAGGTCAGAAGTGGGAACAGCGAAATGGTTACAAAGTAAAGGTTGGGAAACTAGCCGAACTTAGAGTAGAGTTGAAATCATTTCCAAAATGTAGAAAGGAAGTCTGTAGTTGTACAGATCCAGGTTCTGCAGATTTAAAAATGAAAGCATATCACGGAATGTGTTTAGATTGTGTTGTAGATATGGAACATGAATTAAAACTTAAAGGTGAATATGATGAATATGAGAGAAATAAACTTTTAAATAACGCTGAATCTTGGTTAAAAGAAGCTGAGTTAGAAAAAGAGGTTTTGAAACATACAATAAAAGCATCATTTGTTAATGAGGATGGTTCTATTGAAGAATGGGATGGTGTATCGGAGAAAGAGATGATGGCTAGGATTGATGATGGTTTCGAAAAGTTTAAAACAGACTTTATATCAAAACTCAAATGAGAATTTGATGAACTAACTATCAAAAACGGAGCATAAATGATAAAATTAAAAGAACTATTGAATGAAGTAAACGAAACAATTAAAAATGGCGATGTTGTTATTTTTAAAAAATCTAAAGGTGAAGTACCTAAGATTAAATATAACTCATACTCAAAAGAATTTGCAGCAGATTTCTTATCACATACGGATTATTATAAAAGTCTAAAAGATGCCATTGAAGATATGAAAAACGCAGGATTTGTGGTTGATAAATACATACAAAAAGAATCAGTAAACGAAGCTCAGTTTAAAGACTTACAAATAGGAGATAAATTTTTAAGATTTGGTGAAAATGGTCAACTTTGGGTAAAAACATCAGACAGGCAAGCCAAATTTGTGAAAAATGTGGGTAAAAAAACAGCTAAATATAACAAAAGCTCGGGTTCATTAGAGGTTTTTCCACCAACGATGGATATAACCTTACTAAATGAATCAAATACTACATATTTCAGAACTGCTGCTATGGCAGCTGATTTTGCGAGAAAACAAGCTGAGAAAAGAGGATATGAGGTTGATGATAGAGATTGGGCCCGTGAAATCGGATTCGGTGGTAAATATAGTAGATTAAGACCATCTGTTGGTAAAACACATTCTTTCTCAATTGGATTAACAAAGGATGGTAAACCACAAAGAAAAGCATTGCATATTTCATTATATGGACTAGATGGTGGTAATTTTGAACTAACAACATATATAAACTAAGGATGGATTATGAATTTAAATGAATGGGTAAACATTTATATAACTGAAATTTCAGAAGACCACTCATCAGACCCTAATGATAAATATGTAGTAAGACCATGTAAGAATCCAAAAGAACCGTGGGCAGTTTGGGAAGGTGAAGTTAGAGTAAAAGGATTTGCAACTAAGGAAGAAGCTCAAGCATTTGCTGATATGAAAAATAAAGAGCAGGGTTTAGGTGAATCTAAAGTTAATGAAGAAGCTGAATTACCAGCAGCACAAATCCCATCTGCTATTAAAGCTAAGTTGGCTCAAGCTATTGATAAGATTAAAGATACTAATTTAACTTACAACCAAAAACTTCAAGTAATTGGTAAAGTGATAGATAGTTTGGGTGTGGATAAAAAAGAGTTGGCAAAAATGTCATCTAAATTAAAAACCACATTAGAATCACTCAATGAAGAAGACCCATGTTGGGATGATTATGAAATGGTTGGAATGAAAAAGAAAAATGGTAAAGAAGTACCAAATTGTGTTCCTAAGAAAGAATCAGTAAACGAAGGTGATGTAACTAAAAAGATAAACCGTAGAGGTGAAGAAGATGGCCTTTTAGTAAAACATAATGGTGAAGAATATCATATTGTTTATAGTAGTGATTTCGATATGGGTTCAACCGTACAACCGTATGGTATTGTAATGCCAGGTGATGATACTGTTTCATTTTTAGGTAAAGATAAAAAAGCAAAACAAATTTGGAAACAATTAAAACCAAAAGTAGATAAGTTTTTTAAAACAAACGAAGCAACGCCAGAAGAAGAGGATGAATTCCATACCAAACTAGATAAGTTAGTTCACAAAACATTCGGACATAGTTCTGATGAAGAAAAAATGAACGAAGCAACACCAGATCAAGTAATCAAAGATTTGGACAAAGCTAAAAATGATTTACTTAAAAAAGTAAATGTTTTAATTGATAAGAAAAAGAAACTTTATTCAAATGTAGATATCGAATCACCTATGAGTGCAGATGAGAAAAAGTTGAATAATGATATTGCAGATTTATTCTCACAAATCAATAAATTGGTTCTTCAAAAAAGAAGTATAAAGAAAGAATCAACAAACGAATCCAAAATAAAAATGAATGCTCTTGATTGGGGTAAATCAACAGCTGAAAGAAATGCGAACTTAGATAAATATGATTCACTAAAGAGTGATAAAGAACGTGAGGCATTTTTAAGAAAACTAAAAGGTGAATCAGTAAGTGAGGGTGATGATGGTGTAGTTACTGAAGCTAAGTTATCATTTAGTGATTTGAAAAAGGGGCAGGTTCTACTTAACAAATTTAGAAGTGGTAGAAAATATACTATACTAAATGTTAATCCTAAGTTTGCTGAAATCAAAAATCTTAAAACGGGAAATGTAATGCAAATATACTCATTAAATAATTATGAATTAAAAGAATCAGTTAACGAAGGTGCTGAACCAGATATAATTACTCAATTAAGAGATGTTGTTGAAAATGGATATAACACATTAAAAGACCCAAAGACTGGTAAGAAAATGAAAGTAGATACTTATTCAGCATCAGCAGTTACACAAGTCTATGATGCATTAAAACAACAATCTAATAAAGATAAATTTGTTAGCAATGGTTTGGTTGGTATGGTGAATTTAGCATTCAAAATACTTAATAAGCAAGAAATAGTTGAGTATGATGTTGAAACATTAGAAGAGTTAAACGATTTCCATCAGTTTATGAAAGAATACAAATCTGATATAAACGAAGCAGAATATCAAGGTAGAGAAGTTAAACTTGGTAAGATTATGCAAGGTGATGTTAAGAAGTTTAAAGTGTATGTTAAGAACGATACAGGTAATGTTGTTAAAGTAAACTTTGGACAAAAGGGAATGAATATCAAAAAAGATAATCCAGAAGCAAGAAAATCGTTCAGAGCAAGAATGAATTGTGATAATCCTGGTCCAAGATGGAAAGCAAGATATTGGTCATGTAGAAAGTGGTAATGGATAAACTATCTGAAAATATAAAAAATATACTGATTATGATTTTGTGTATATTAGCTTTCTATAAATTCTTTATAGAGGCTGAACCAAAACCTATTGTAATTGAAACCAAAACAGTTAAATGGGATACTGTAAAGGTAGATAGTATTGTATATGTACCTAAGTGGAATGATAGGTGGAATACAAAATGGGATACTGTACATAGAGATATAGATACAGCTGCAATACTTGCGGATTATTTTTCAATATATTATTACTCAGATACAATTGATTTAGATACAAATGGTAATGTAGTTGTAAACGATACTATTACTCAAAATAAAATTAAACGTAGACTAGTAATTCCAACTATATATCATAAAACTATAACAAATGATATTGTTAAAATCATAAATCCTAATGAATTTTACTTAGGTGGTGGTATGGGTACTAATTATTTGGGGTTAGAAGGATTATATCGTTCAAATAAAGGAATTTCATACGGCATTGGTATTGGTATTGATAACCAATTAAATCCAAACATATCCGCTAGAGTTTTGTGGAAATTAAATAGTAAAAAAATGTTATGGGAAAATCTATAAGAGAGTTAATCAGAGAAGAGTACGTTAAATGTGCTAAAGATCCTGTTTATTTTTTCAGAAAATATTGCTATATACAACATCCAAAACGAGGTAAAATTCTATTTAATTTATTTGATTTCCAAGAGGATGTAATGCATGAATTGGATAAACACCGATTTAATGTAATACTCAAATCAAGACAGTTAGGAATATCAACTTTATCAGCTGGGTATTCTCTATGGATGATGTTATTCCATGAGGATAAAAATATATTGGTAATTGCGACTAAACAAGAAGTAGCTAAAAACTTGGTTACTAAAGTTAGGTATATGCATGAAAACTTACCAAGTTGGTTAAGAGGTGAGACGGAAGAAGATAATAAACTATCATTACGATTAAAGAATGGTTCTACAATCAAAGCAACTTCAGCTAGTAGTGATGCGGGTCGTTCGGAAGCATTATCAATGTTGATTATTGATGAGGCTGCGTTTATTAAAGATATTGATGAAATATGGGCTGCAGCACAATCAACATTATCTACTGGTGGTAAAGCTATTGTATTATCAACACCAAATGGTGTAGGTAACTTTTTTCATAAAACTTGGTTGAAAGGTGAGGCGAAAGATGGTTGGAATCCAATCAAACTTCATTGGACAGTTCACCCTGAAAGAACTGAAAAATGGAGAAAGGAACAAACTCAGTTATTGGGTGAAAAAATGGCAGCGCAGGAATGTGATTGCGACTTTATTTCATCTGGTTATACTGTCGTTGATGGTCAGTTACTAAAGTGGTATGAAGAAACCCATGTAAAAGAACCTATTGAAAAACGTGGTTTTGATGGTAATTATTGGGTATGGGATCAACCCAATTATTATAAAGATTACATAGTGATTGCCGACGTAGCAAGAGGTGATGGGGCTGACTATTCAGCTTTTCATGTAATTGATGTAGAAACTGTAGAACAAGTAGCGGAATACCGAGGTAAGATAGAAACTAAACATTACGGTAATATGTTGGTAAGTGTTGCAACCGAATGGAATGATGCATTATTAGTTATTGAAAACGCTAATATTGGTTGGGCTGTAATACAAGAAGCAATTGATAGAAATTATAATAATTTATACTATTCTTACAAAGAGTTTGGGTATTTAGATGAAAACATACATTTACAGAAAGCATACGACTTAAAAGATAAATCTCAGATGGTTCCTGGCTTCTCAATGACAACTAGAACACGACCTTTGGTTATATCAAAATTAGATACCTATATGCGAGAAAGAGTTCCTATTATCCGTTCTAAGAGGTTAATAGATGAACTATTTACTTTCATATGGAATGGTTCAAAAGCAGAAGCTCAAACGGGATATAATGATGATTTGGTTTTATCTTTTTCAACTGGGTTATGGGTAAGAGATACGGCATTAAAACTGAGACAGCAAGGATTAGAGTTAAACCGAAAAGCATTATCACTTACATCTAAAAATTCTGCAGTATTCAAAACAAATTCAAAACATGCTGAGAGTTATTGGAAGATGAATACAGGTCGTGGTGATGAAGATATTTCTTGGTTAGTAGGGTAAATGTATTTTTTATCATATTTATATGTATGATAATGTAAGAAATTAAAAAAATATGGCAGATACATCATTATTTAGTAGATTACGAAGATTATTCTCCACACAAGTTGTTGTAAGGCGTGTTGGTAAGAATAAATTAAAAGTAGTCGATTCATCACGCCTACAAAGTGATGGTAATCGTAGAGGATCTTCGTATTATGATAGATATGGTAGATTACACGGTTCTAATTCAAGAAAAAATTGGCAAACATATAATGAAAGATTCAATTACCATTCCAATAAATTAGAGTTATACACTGATTATGAGGCAATGGATAAAGATTCGATTATATCATCAATTTTAGATATATATTCAGATGAATGTACACTTAAAAATGATATGGGTGATGTATTAAGAATAAAATCATCGGATGAAAAATTAAAAAAAACATTACACAATCTATTTTATGATGTTCTAAACATAGAATTTAATCTTTGGTCTTGGATACGAGGTATGAACAAATATGGTGATTACTATTTGTATTTAGATATTGATGATGAGTTGGGAGTAGTTAATGCACAGCCATTATCTGTGTATGAAACAAGAAGAGAAGAAGGCTATGATTTAGAAAATCCATATTCGGTAAGATTTGAAATAGAACAGCAAAATACAAATTCAATATCACAGAGAAACAATACTAAGTTTTTAGATTCGTTCCAAGTGGCTCATTTCAGATTATTAACTGATACAAACTTTTTACCATACGGCCGTTCATTATTAGAAGGTGCTAGAAAAACTTGGAAACAGTTAACTCTTATGGAAGATGCGATGATGATACATCGTATTATGAGAGCTCCAGAAAAAAGAGTTTTCAAAATTGATATTGGTAACATTCCACCAAATGAAGTTGATACCTATATGAAAGGTATCATTGACCAGATGAAGAAAGTTCCTTATGTTGATGAAAGTACAGGAGATTATAATCTAAAATTTAATCTTCAAAATATGTTAGAGGATTACTACCTACCCGTAAGAGGTGGTCAGAGTGGTACTGAGATTGATTCTCTTAGCGGCATGGAGTTTGGTGGTATAGATGATATAGAATATCTCAAAAATAGACTTATGGCAGCTCTAAAAGTTCCAAAAGCATTTATTGGATATGAAGAGGGTGTTGAAGGTAAAGCTACTCTAGCTCAACAAGATATACGATTTGCACGTTCTGTTGAAAGAATTCAAAAAATAGTTCTTTCTGAATTAACTAAAATAGCCATTGTTCATTTATATGCACAGGGATATGAAGATGCAGAGTTGGTTAACTTTGAATTAGAACTAACAGGCCCATCTGTTATCTATGAGCAAGAAAAATCAAATCTTTGGAGTGAAAAAGTATCTCTTGTTAGAGATATGAAAGAGCTAAAAATGGTATCTCAAGAATGGATGTATAAGAACATTTTCAATATGAGTGAAGATGAGTGGAAACTGGAACAAGCCAAAGTTATCAATGACTTAAAACTCGGATTCAGACAACAGCAGATTCAAGATGAAGGTAATGACCCAACAAAAACTGGTGAATCATTTGGAACACCACATGATTTAGCCGCATTATCACAACAAGAAGGTGATAGTGGCGGAGGTGGTGGTAACTCATTTAGTGAAAATGAAGGTGGTTCACCTGAAGGTGGATTTGAGGGTGCGGGTAGACCTAAAGAAGGTAATACCTATGGTAAAGATAAATCACCATTTGGTAGAGATCCCATTGGAAATAAACAAATTGATGTAAGTTTCGATTCACCAAAAGTGAGTTCTAAAACATATGAGGTTTTGAATAATGAAAAAATGAGTTCAATGTTAACGAAAATGAAACAAAAACAAAAAACCAAACAAATTATTACAGAATCTTTGAAAATTGATGAACCATATGAAGAATCTTCAATGTTAAATGAAGATAACATATTGGATTTTGATAATTAATATATTTATAGACATCTATATGGGTTACTTTACCAAAAATATAAGGAAGTAATGAAAAATATTAAACACAGTAAGTATAAAAATACGGGAATTCTATTTGAATTACTAGTAAGACAGATTGCCGCTGATACTTTGAATAATAAAGATTCAAAGGCAACTGATATTATTAAAGAACATTTTGGTAAAAAAAGTGAATTAGCTAAAGAGTTAAAACTATATCAACTTGCGATTAAGGAATCTTTTAATTCTGAATACAAAGCTGGTGAGTTTTTGAATATAATTTTAAATGAAAGAGCTAAACTTACACAAAGTTTATTAAACAAACAAAAATACAACTTAATTAAGGATATTAAGAGAAACTATGTATTAGAAGATTTCTTCAAATATAGAGTTTCTAATTATAAAGAAAACGCATCCATATACAAGCTGTTTGAGTATAAAAATTCAGATAACCCAAAGGAATATATTGAGTGTAAATCGAATTTGATGGAACATTTAATGGGTAAAGCTAAAAAGTCTGATAAAATTGAAAATATTATCAACGAAGAATATGTAAATCAACCAAAAGAAATTAGATTATTAGCATGGAAAATGCTAGTTGAGAATTTTAACAACAAATATACAAATTTATCTGAAAAGCAACGTGGTATTCTTAAAGAATATATTAATTCGGTAGATAATTCAGAAAAATTGAAAACTTTTGTTATAAAGGAATGTGATTTACTAGCAAAAAATTTAAAATTGGTAAAAATTACAGATAAGGTAACAAAAATAAAAGTTAATGAGGTAATTAAGTTGATTTCAAAAATAAAATCATCTAAAATTATAACGGAATCTCAAATCTTATCACTTTTACGTTATGATGAGCTGTATTCTGAATTAAAGAAGGTTTTTAAATGAAAAGTTTCTTAAAAGAAATAGAAAATAAGTTTGAAGAGATAGAAGAATCTAATGTAACTGGTAATTTGGATGGGGGTGAAGGCCCACAACGTACACCAAATGCATTTGCAAATAGTGAAGATGAAGATGATTTAGATACAGATCATATTGAAGTATTTGATTACAAAAAAGCTAAAAAAACTAAAAATCATATTAAAACTATGGAATCGTTAGAACGTAAGCTGGAAAAAAAGATAAATGAAATATCATACAGAGAATTTAAGACAGATGATAGTAGAAAAGATTATCAAAAGGTAAATGATTCTATCAAAGAAATAAATAGTATGTTATTCAAATTAGAAAGAATTGTTAATCAAAATGCTAAACTAAAAAATGAAGCCGGTGTTCATAATGGTCAATACTGGAAATCTACACAAACTCGTTTCGGAAAAATATCAGAAAGAATGTTATCAGTAGCAAGAAAATTGAAAGAATTAAGTGCATGAGTTCTAAAAAGAAAAATATAATAAAAGAAGAACTTTCTAATAAGGATTTGGAAGATATACGCCTACTTATTAGATATGAGGTTGCACAAATTATGTTTGATTTATATAGAAAACGAAAAGTTTGGGATAGATAATGAAAAAATTACTAATTGATACTATACCATTTTCATTGTCTCCAGCTCAAATCAATGAATCATTGAAACAAAATAATGGTAGATTGATTGTTGAGGGCGTACTTCAACGTGCAGAAGCAGAAAATCAAAATGGTAGAATTTATCCAATAGAAGTTCTTAAAAGAGAAGTTCTAAAGTATAAGGGTAGAGAAATAAAAGAAAACAGAGCGTATGGTGAATTAGACCACCCAGAATCATCTGTAGTTGAATTGAAAAACACATCACACATCATCAGAGATGTTTGGTGGAATGGCAACGATGTGATTGGTAAGGTTGAAATTCTAAAAACACCTTCAGGTAACATCCTTAAAGAACTGATAGAAGCAGGTTGTACTGTTGGTATATCATCAAGGGGTATGGGTTCGGTTAAAGAATCTAATAATGGTAGAACTGTGACGGTGGAAGACGATTTTGATCTCGTGTGTTGGGACTTCGTTTCTAACCCATCAACGCATGGGGCATTTATGAAACCTGTAAATGAATCTGTATCATCTAAACCAATTAAGTCATACAATAAAATTAATAAATTAATAAGAGATATCATCTGTGAAATTGATGGTGTTTGTTCAATAGGATAATAATATGAAAAAACTAAAAAACATTTTAAAAGAATCAAATGTTCAAATTGGAAAAGTATACTCTAATCCGTATGCTACTGCGTTTGTAAAAGAAACCGAAGAAAGAAAGATGAATAATGTGAATTTATCTGAAGAACAAAAACAAGCATTTTTAGAAGCAGTTAAACAATATAAAAAGTATGGTGAGGCTGTATATAGAAACGCAGGGTTGGGTGAAGTTTATGAATCAATTAAAAATGTAGTAAATGTTGCAGAAAAATTAACCCTTTCTGAAACCGAAGATTGGTTTGATAATATAACTGTTAATAGACATATGAAGAGAATGGGAGAATCTTTTAAAGTATTTGAAAAAACACTTAAAGAGGTATCAACTTTACAACAGAGATTGGAAGCATCGTATGATGAGATTGGTGAAGTTCTTGGTAAGTATTACGAAATCAATGAGGCAAAAAACTACCCATCATTTGCAGACCCATTAGAAGGTTTCCCACAAGAATATAAAGAATTACTTAAAAAGCTCCAAAGAAGTAATGATGGAAACGAAAGAAAAAAGTTAATAGATAAGATGAATGTTATTAGAAAAAACATAAAACT
>Ga0129342_1001447_pt1 | contig 10606 bp, 7 predicted proteins | sample CPBDNA_5_FD_94426 | JGI IMG/M metagenome (GOLD analysis project Ga0129342, IMG submission 94426) | Freshwater to marine salinity gradient microbial communities from Chesapeake Bay, USA - CPBay_Sum_15_0.2_DNA | ecosystem: Environmental > Aquatic > Marine > Coastal | place: USA: Chesapeake Bay...
AAAGCAGTCGAACTCAAATCCCTCATGCTCGGACACAGAGAATGTGACCTCCTTGAATGTGCAGATTCCTTCGCAACTTCGGAGTGAGTGGGAAGATTATCTCGCTGTGTGTGAATCTCTTGGCGTAGAACCCAATTCAAAACGATTTCTAAGATACAACGAATTATATCCGTATAAATAACGTTGTAGCAAATCGTGTGATTATTCGTGGGAACCAGAAAAATTTCTCAGTTGGAAACAATTTCTGATGCGAACATCTCGGGAGAAGCAATTCTTCCTATTGTCGTATCTGACCCATTGATTCCTAACAGAAAAGCAAAAGTCAATCAACTTTTTAGGGGAGTTGCACAAGGTACAAAAGCAGAACCAGGTTTGTCTTTTGACTTAGACCGTGATTCTGGATTGTATCAAAATGCATACGACCAGATTGGTATTGCATTTGGTGACGGTGGTCTTTACCTGACCAGAATTACCAACAGTGCTACAAGTGCATCTTTATATGTAACTGCAATTGATGATGTAGCAGATAATGCTGATATTGTCTTTTCACCAAAGGGAACTGGTGCTGTTAAAGTTACTGGTAACTTTTTGATTTCTGACCAAACTTTTATTCTTGAAGATGCTCAAGGACCAAAAGCACGATTTGAAGTAAGTAATATTGGTACTGGTACTAATACCAGAATCATGACATTACCTGCTATTACTTCGGGTAATGGAACAGTTCTTGTTGGTGATGACACTCAACAAACATTAAGAAACAAAACTATTCTTATTGATGAGGATAATTTTGTTATTACTGATGGAACTGAAGAAGCAATCTTCCAAATTAACTGGGTAGACACCAGTAATGCTAGACGTTCTTATTTCTTGCCTGATGCGGGCACAGTAACAACAACAGCAGAACCTACTGCTACAGCGTCTACTCTTTTGGATACTAAAGCAGAACAAACAGTTCTTAACAAAACTTTTGTTGATGTAAAGTTTGTTAGAGACTCCGAACTCGGAACAGAGTGGGTGCAAATTAATACTGATGCTTTAACAGCAAATAGAACCATTACGGTTCCCGACCAAAATATTGAACTGGTTGGTACTGACGCTACTCAAACTATTCAAAACAAGTCATTTGAGTCTTTAATTTTACAAGACCCAACTGACAATACTAAGAAAGCAGTATTCAGTGTTGCTAACTCAAACACTCTAACAACTCAAACTTTCCAATTCCCTCCAACGAATAGTCTAAATAATGTTGGTAATCATACTTTAGTAACTGAAAGAGCAAATCAAACTTTGGTTGGCAAATCATTAGTCAATCCAATTTTACGTTCTGCTGATAGTACTTCTCCAGGTGTTATCAATATTCAAATAGATAATATTACCGAAGCACGTACTATCAGATTCCCCGATGCGGATGCAACTCTGCTTTCTACGGAAAACGTTACCTTCGATGATGTTAGTTTTGGTGCAGGCATTAGTGCTGCTAACTTAACTGGTCGAACTAGACAACAACAATTCTTCTACGCTGGATTCTAATTAACCATGGCAAACCAAGGTATTCTTGCACAATCTAAACCAACAGCAGCAACAGATACTGTTTTGTACAGTGCTCTCACAGACGAATCTGCTAGTGCTGTCTTAACCATTGCTAACGATGGAACGGGTTCTGCATATGATGTTGCAGTAAAAGATTACGATCAAAAACTCACCGTCAATGGTAGCGGTGCATATCTTTTACACCCAGGAGATATTGTTACTGGGTATCAATTTACCGTAGATACAGCGTTTCAACCTAGCACCTCTGGACTTAGTGGAGGATTACAGGTTACCAGCACAGATGGCGAAAAAAAGTTTCGTTTTGAGTCACATATTAAACCTGCAACAACTACTGTATATGTTAAGAGCGTCGCTATCAGAACTCTAGCACTCGAAAGTGTTACTGGCACTCTTGCAGTTGGCGAAACAGTTTCTACAGGCGTATCGCCAAATGATACCGTAGCAACCATTTATGGTGTAAATGGTACTGTGCTTTATATTGGTCCATCTACAATTAATGGTGGCGGAGCAGAGTTTATTGATGCCGATGCTGTAACTTTGTCTGGTGGAGCAACTGGTACAGTTTCTGTTGGTGGTGTAGGAACTGCCGAAAATAAGTTTGCTTTCTCGCAAACTACTGCTATTGGCATTTATGATTTGCACTTGACTTCATCTGGTAATTATCTGAATCTGTTTAATGAGCGTTTATATCGCTTTGATGTATCGGATTCTTCCATGACAGGTCATTTATTCCAAATTTCTTCTGGATTTAATGGTGAATGGGGTGCCGATGGATTGGCACCTTCAAATCCATCTGATGCAGGTGACGCTAATACTGAGTTTACAACTAATAAAACAGTTAGTGGTACTGCAGGAAGTGCCAGTGCATATGTTGAATATGATTTCTCACAATCCGATGCAACACCATCAATCTTGTATTGGTACAATGGAGACCTAGGTACTGCAACCAATAATACTTATGGTAGTGGTGGTGATTACATTGATACAACTGCTTCCCCAACATTTACATCATTTTATGCATATTCTATTGAAGGAACATGGGCAAATTCGATTGATGCGTTCACTCTCAATGATGTAACGTATACAATTACTGCACAAACTGCAGGACCTTACGGTGTTGTTCGTTCTTATTCGGGAACTGACCTTGAAATTATTAAACTTCCTGGTTCGGCAGATTTTGCAGGAACAAATACTTTCCAAGATTGTCCCTTACTCACAACTGCTACAAGGTCAACTGTTACAGTAAGTAGCGTTCAGGTTGCAACTGACGCGGTTGAAGCAAAGCACTATCTTACAGAAGGCAAGTCTAACACAAACAACAACGTTGATAGAATTACTTCTCTTGTTATTGGACCAGGACAAAGATTAATCGTCAATAGTGCAACTGCAAACAATGTCTTCACCTTAGTTGGATTTGAAGATGTTTCTACTGGTTTCCCAACTCGTACAATGTATGAGGGAACCAATGCTCCTGTCTAATTCACTCTCATAAATAACTTAAAAAGCAGCGTAGAAAATGTCTCTAACTAGACTTAAGAATATTATTACGTCCAGAACTGGACGTATCATCTACGTCAACCCTGACGATTTTGATGCCTCTGATGCTATTGATAATAGAGGCAACTCGGCATTGCGCCCGTTCAAAACCATTCAGAGAGCATTTCTCGAAGTTGCTAGATTTTCGTATAGAGTCGGTCTGTCAAACGACGAATTTGACGCTTTCTCGATTATGCTGTATCCAGCAGAATATGTAATCGATAACCGTCCTGGTGATGTTCTCTACACTAACGTTGCTCCTATTGATGAGAACTCTAACTTAGATATTACCTCTCCCAATAATGTACTTTATAAGTACAACTCTGTTGAAGGTGGTGTTATTGTTCCCAGAGGTTGTTCGCTCGTTGGTACTGACCTTCGTCGTACAAAAATTATTCCTAAGTACGTTCCTTATCCTACAACTCTTGCTTCCAAAGGCATCAACACAGAAGACCAAGTTCCTCCTCGCACTGCAATCTTTAAGGTAACTGGTGGTACATACTTCTGGCAATTCTCTTTCTTTGATGGTGCTGAAGAGGGTGTATACTTCAAACCAGATAGTGTAGAAACTCTTGCACCTAAGTATTCTCACCATAGACTTACATGTTTCGAGTTTGCGGATGGTTTGAATACTCTGTCTACTTTGATTACAGGTGGAACTGTTCCAAATGCAGATTATTCTGCTGTTCCTAACATTCTGGAAAGAACAGACCTTGAGATTTACTATCAAAAGATTTCCAAAGCATTTGCTACAATTCCTGATACTTCTGGCGACCCAGCAACTGACCAGATTCAGGCAAGGGTAGAAGAAAATAGAATTGTTGGTCCTATTTCTGATGAATACAGAATCCTTCAGGTTACAAGAAATGGTCAGACAGCAACGGCAGTTACTGTTGACGAGTTTGATAACCCCAGGGAGCACGGATTTTCCGTTGGCGTTAACATTAACATTTCTGGTGTTACTGGATCAACTGGACCGCAGTCCGAAGTTGATGCAGGACTTTATAACGGAAGTTTCACAGTCACGTCCGCATCTGGTAACGTTTTTACTTACCAAATGCAAGGAGAACCAACTGGAAATGCCGTTGGGTCCAACATCTCTGTAAAAACTGAGATTGATACTGTTGACTCTGCATCTCCTTATGCGTTTAACCTGTCCCTGAGAAGTGTCTGGGGCATGAATGGTATGCACGCAGATGGTAGCAAGGCAACTGGTTTCAAATCGATGGTTGTTGCACAGTTTACTGGTCTATCTCTACAGAAAGATGATAGAGCATTTGTAAGATATAATGCTTCTACTGGTAACTATGATGCTGCAACTGCTGGCGATGGTGCTCACTTAGATGGTTTTGCTGAGTATCGTAAGGGTTGGGCACACGAGCACATTAAGTGCTCTAATGATGCTTTCATTCAGGCAGTTTCGGTGTTTGCTGTTGGATACGGCACACACTTTACTGCAGAGAGTGGTGCTGACATGTCGATTACCAACTCTAACTCTAACTTTGGTAATACCGCACTTCGCTCTGCTGGATTTAAAGCAAAAGCATTCTCTAAAGATAAAGCAGGTGAAATTACTCACATCATTCCACCTAAAGCACTAAACGTTATTTCAACAACTGCTACAGGTACTTCTGGAACTAATACCATCACTCTTGCCAATGATGGTTCTATTAATGGTGTAATTCAGGGTATGACTGTAACTGGAACTAATATTGGTTCTGGTGCTACTGTTGGTTCTTTTAATACTAATACAAGAGTAGTTACCCTTTCCGTTAATAATAGTGGAACTGTTAATGGTAACGTTATTTTTGGTGAAGAAACATCTGTAAACTGGGTTAACATTGATATTCAAAGAACTAAAGTTGTTAACGCTGCACTTGCTGGACAAGGTGGAACACCAGGAACAAGATTGTATCTCTATGGATATGTAACCGAAGCATCTCCACCAACAACAAGGGTACAGGGTTACACTGTTGGAGCACGTCAAGATGGAACTGGTGTTAGTGCTGTAGCGGATAAAATTAACTGTCTTCTGGTAGCAAATGGTGCTACTGAAGCAACAGTTCAGTCTGCATCTATTTCTCCTTATGGTCCTAGTGTTTCTGGTCTTTCTGCTGGTGCTGATGGTTCTCCAATCCAATACGATAGTAATACTTATACTATTGGAGGAGTTGCCAATCAAGTTGGTGGTTGGTATCTGAATGTAAGTTCTACAGACAATCAAATTTATACAACATTATCTACAAATACTCAATATAATACTGTTAATTTTACACCTACTACCTTCCTTAAGAGAATTCCTGATAGTCGTGACTTGTCAGACAGAACTTATCGTGTTCGCTATGTAATTGATAAGGACAAGACCAATCCTCTGCCACGTCCACCTATCAGCGGTTATGTTATCCAACCTTTGAATAGTGACACAACAACGTACAATCTGAACAGAACCTTCTATATTTACGATATTGAAGAAGTCCAAGCATTTGAGAGAGGTATCTCTGATGGAATCTACTATCTTACCCTCCTTTGTGCATCTATTGCACCTACAACTTCTAATTTCAACAACAGAAAATTCTCACAAAATGTCAACGAAGTCTATCCTACGTTTGACAGAGACAACCCTCTTGCTGACCCTGACGCTGCTGTATCCGTCGCTGACAACGAAACTATCGGTCTAGTATATGCTACTGATGGTGCAACTCCAACTCCAAACAAAGACCCTCAACTCTCCATCACTAAAGAAGCAACACAATTCCTTTTGAGTGATACTGGTTGGACACAACCAGGTACAACACCTAACTACGATTCTGTAAATAGTCGTCTTTCTACTGTTGAGTTGACTGCACGTTCTGGTGATGAAGAGACTCGTAAGATTAACATTCGTGAGAATAATGATGGTACAGTTGCACCAATTCCTGTAGAACTGAGAAGACACTCTATTCTGCGTTCTGGTAACCATACATTTGAATATCTTGGTTTCGGTCCTGGTAACTATTCGACTGCATTCCCTCAGACTCAGGTAGAAACTTTGAGTGCTGACCAAATTAAGTTCTCTCAGTCGATTAAGGAAGAAGCAGGTGTTGCTTTCTACTCTGGTCTGAACTCTAACGGCGACCTGTTTATTGGTAACCAGGTTATTAACCCTGTTACTGGTCAGATTACCAATGAAGATATTGCACAACTGAATGTTGTTGGTGAAGAGAACACAACGATTGAGACATTCTCTGAGTTGGTTCTTACTGACAAACTCACAGTTATCGGTGGTGCATCTAACCAGTTAGAATCTATTTTCGCTGGTCCTGTTACCTTCCAAGGACTCACTACCTTCACTAACAACCTGCAAGCAAGGAAAATTTCCTACTATAATCAGGATGGCACGGTAATTAAGCAAACCTTACTGGCACCTGAAGATGCAAACGGACAACCCTCTTTTGCTAATATCACGGGATACACTACGCCCGCTGATGGTGATCTTGTTTATAACATCAATTGGACACCTGGCAAGTCGCTTGGTTGGATATATTACAATGGAGCATGGAAAGAGTTTGGTCTCACGGATACTGGTGATATCAATATTGATTCTTACAACGGTAGCACAATTATCGGTATTGGTACTGCTCCTAATAATTCTTTCAGGATTAACGTAGATGGTTCTGTAAGAGTTGATGGAGACCTAGTTGTTACTGGTCGTGGTGGAATTAGTGCATCATCTTATATCACTAGAACATATACTGGTGATGGAAATACTTTGACATTTGCACTCACAACATATGCGGGTGGAATTCAACATGCAGAAAGTTCTGTTCTTGTATTCTTGAATGGTGTGGCACAAATTGCAGGCGTTAATTACACTGTTGATAATCTTGGAGCAAACGTTGTGTTTACGGCGGGAGATGCTCCATTAGGGTCGGATACCGTTCATATTATCGAATTGCCTATCTAAATAATACGGAGGACATAGTACTAAAATGGCGCTCACAAAAATTAGTGGCAATCAGATTAACACTGCCACGCAAGCAATCGTCGATACTCTTTCATTTTTGGATGGCGAAAGCGTTCTTAGATTACCAACAGGCACAACTAATCAACAACCCGCATCTCCCGCTGTAGGTACAATCAGATTTAATACTGATAATGATAATGCTGAGGTGTACAAAGCAGACAATGGAACTGGTAATCCTGGTTGGGGTTCTATCTCTGGCGGTGGTCCTTCATTAGGTGCTGATAGTATTATTAGAACCAATCCTACAACAATTGAAGAAAATATTACAGTTGGACCTAGTGCTGGTGATGAATTTGCAAATGGAATGAGTGCGGGTCCTATTACTATTGCAAATGGTTACACTGTTACTGTTGAATCGGGTGGCGCATGGAGTGTTGTCTAAATGAAACTGAACGTTGCTCAAATTCAAGGATTAGTAGCAAATAGTTATAATGTAACTATCCCATCCAATACCGTTTTGGATTTTAGAGAGGGAAGTCATATTTCGCATCCTGCTACAGCAACTAGTCATCTTTTATTGCCATACGGAACAACAGCAGAATGGCAACAAAAGAGCGATACTCATTCGATTGTTGATTATCAACTTTTTTATGACACAACTTTGAATGAACCAAGAATTTATAATGACGGTGCGTTTGGTTCGAGTATTGGAACAGGTGGTAATATTGCACAAGTTGGAACTCAAGAAAATCCAGCAATGAATGGTCAAGAAATTCTTGCTGCTGGTTTAGGTAGTGGACTTTATTGGATTCAACCTGAAAATCAATCGACAGCATACGAAATGTATGTTGATAATACTAGAAATGGTGGTGGATGGATTTTATGTGCCACTGTTAGAACATCGACCTGTCAAGACCATATGACAACTGGTTCTGTTCGTATCAGCGGTACAACTGGTCCTAGAACTAGTGATACTTCCACAACAAAAATGAGTGATGGGTGGATTATTACTCTAGTCAATTCTTCTGCTTATACTGGGTCTACTCGTTATTGGTTAGAGGCAACAGGATTTAACAAAAATATGTTTGTTGATTCTAGAGCAACAATTAATCTTCTTAACAGTGCTAGTGAAAATAACCCTAGGACCAGAGTTTCTACAAGTTATGAAGGTTCTTTTTCAGATAGAAGTCCTAACACTGGTACTAGAGGATTTGGAGACCATCACACTTCAAGTGGCACTTATTTTGCTTGGGGAAGGCATCCTGAATCTGGTAACAACTGCGGATTTAGAGAAGACTCCTTAGGTGCATCTAACGGATACCTTTGGGTCAAATAAATAGAAAAAAGTATCTGCTAAGATGAGTAAGTTAATCGTATCACACTTGGGTGGACTTCCAACTACATTGGGACAAATAACTGTTCCTGTTGGACATGGTTTGTCTGTTCAAGGAGATATTCATCAACATAGTGATACTGGGGCATATCAATTACCAAAAGGTACAACTGCACAAAGACCTGGTAGTCCTGCAGTAGGTTATATGCGATTCAATACATCGGATAATCTTGTAGAATATTGGAATGGTACAGAATGGTTGCAAATTACTAATGCATCTGGTGTATATGAAGGTCCTGGCAGTGAAAATAATCCAGCAACAAATGGTCAAGAAATTCTAAATGAAGGATTGCCCAGTGGTCTTTGGTGGATTCAACCAGCGGGACAAAGTAAATATCGTATGTATGTTGATAATACTAGAAATGGCGGCGGTTGGATTTTATGTGCCACTGTTAGAACAGCAACATGTCAAGACCATATGACAACTGCATCTGTTAATATTAGTGGTACAAAAGGTCCTAGACGAGTTGATACTTCTACAACGAAAATGCCAGATTCTTGGATTAATGGACTTGTAAGTAGTTCGACATATACAGGTTCTACACGTTATTGGTTAGAGGCAATTGATTTTAATAAAGATATGTTTGTTAGTAGTTCTGCTACTGTCAACTTAAATGATAGCGCATCAACTCAAAATGCGAGAACTATAGTTACACTTTCGTATGAAGGTGGTCTCTCTGATAGAAGTCCTAATACTGGTACTAGAGGATTTGGAGACCACCATACATCTGGAGGAACATACTTCGCTTGGGGAAGGCATCCTGAAAGTGGTGGTAACTGCGGATTTAGAGAAGACACCTTAGGTGCATCTGATGGATACCTTTGGGTCAAATAAATAAAAGAAACTCTCAGAAAAAATGAGTATTATCAGAGTTGGAGAAATAGAAGGTTCTGCAGCAACTAATCGCCATATTATTATGGAGAGCGGTGAAAACATTGTAGTGTCTGGTACTTTGACCAGACATAGAATGGGTGCTTTTACTTTTCCTCAGGGGACAACGGCACAAAGACCTTCATCTCCTCAATCTGGGATGATAAGAACTAACACCGAAACTAATTATGTGGAAGTGTATGATGGAACTGCTTGGTTAAATTTATTCAGAATACCTTCTGGGTCAAATGTTGGTACTGCTGGATCTCCAGCAACTAGCGGGATGCAAGTATATGAGGCAGGTTTACCAACAGGCATTTATTGGATTCAACCATCAGGACAAGATGCATATCAAATGTATGTTGATAATGATAGAAATGGAGGCGGATGGGTTCTATGCGCCAGTGTTCAAACGTCAACATGTCAAGACCATATGAATAGGTCTGCTGTTAGAGTTACTGCACCCGCTGGTCCTAGTTTAACTGCAACTAGCACTCAAAAAATGGCAGATGCTTGGATTAATGCAATGAGAGGTGACTCTTCATATACTGGAAGCACTGCTTATTGGTTAGAGGCAACAGGATTTAATAAAAATATGTTTGTTAGTAGTGCTGCTACTGTCAATTTACTTGATAGCGCATCAAATGAAAATGAGAGAACTAGAGTTACTTTAACTTATCAAGGTTCTTTAGATGATAGAGGTCCTAACACTGGTACTAGAGGTTTCGGTGACCACCATACTTCAGGCGGTACATACTTTGCTTGGGGTAGACACCCTGAAAGTGGTAATAACTGCGGATTCAGAGAAGACGCCTTAGGTGCATCTAACGGATTCCTCTGGGTCAAATAACTATAAATAATCAAAAGGTCATTAGTAGAAAATGTCTGAAATTAAAGTTGATAAAATTAAAGGTTTGCAGGTCGGCGCGTCTGGTCCTGAAGTAACCTTTGATAGTGCTGGTAACTTGACATATGATGGTAATGCTAATCTTACTGGTGATACTACAATTGATGATGCAACTATTAGCAGTAGATTTGTTCTTCCAAACTATACAACTGCACAGAGAGATGCTTTAACTGGATTAGGTCTTGGTCAGGTTATCTACAATACTCAAGAAGAAGTTATTCAAATTTGGACAGGTGCTGCTTGGGCAGATGCTGGTGGTATTCCATTAGAAGTTACTACTACTGGTTCTGTTAGTCCATCAACTTCTGGAGGATATAATATTCTCAGATTCACTGGTGATGGTGATATCACTATTACTGGTGGTCCTGTAGATGTTGATGTTCTCCTAGTCGGCGGAGGTGCTGG
>Ga0129342_1001448_pt1 | contig 10605 bp, 4 predicted proteins | sample CPBDNA_5_FD_94426 | JGI IMG/M metagenome (GOLD analysis project Ga0129342, IMG submission 94426) | Freshwater to marine salinity gradient microbial communities from Chesapeake Bay, USA - CPBay_Sum_15_0.2_DNA | ecosystem: Environmental > Aquatic > Marine > Coastal | place: USA: Chesapeake Bay...
AGAGAAGCACATGAATTACATTGTGATTGACCTGGTAAAGGTTGATACTTTCCCGCTTCGCAAGGCTGACAAGAACCATCTCCAGTGCTATCTTTATAAAATCCTGCTTCGCATGCTGTACACGGACCTCCATTATTACCCTCATAACCCGCATTACATAGACAATCAGTTTGTGCCGTACTACCCGAAATACTTATACTATTAGAGGGACAATCTATACAACTACTTGCCCCAATACTGTTTTGATATTTATTATCTTCACAAGGTAGACAAGTACCCCTCCCTGTATTTTTTTTATACTTTCCCGCTTCACAAGGCGCACAAGTACCATTTCCTACATCAGTTTTATAAAATCCTTCCTGACATATAGTACACGGACCTCCATTATTACCCTCATAACCCGCATTACATAGACAATCAGTTTGTGACATGCTTCCTATCGGACTTGTCATATTGGGAGGGCAATTAGCACACCGGTAACCATATTTTGTAGTAAAGTAATCATATTGTTTAAAATATATTTTAGTTACTATTAAAGTAATTAAAATATAAATTAAAATAATTAAAATTACCTTCATATTAATATTTTATAAGATAATAAATATTACGATGCAATCATAATATAAATATATTAAATAAAAATAATAAAAACTACTAAATTAATAATTGGTTAAAACATTATCTAACTATGTTTAAAAAAATAAATGCCAATCTATTACTAACTACCTAAGATAAACTCATAATATTTATAATTATCTTTAGATGTAATTCCAAAGTATTTATAAACATTTTTATTATCAATTTTGTTAATACCTTCTAAAAAAATATGATGATAATCACCAGTATAAACTACTGATTTATTAGCTTCTGCTAATATATCTAAATATGTTGGATTATGTAATGTCTTGCTAATATAATCATCTCCTACTGCATTTTCTACTGAAAATAATTTATCATATTTATTAATTAATATTATATTGTCACTATATACTCTTTCAAATAACCTTTTATTAATTGAATAATAAATATTGTCATAACTAATATAATTATAATCTTCTGCTTCATCATAATAAGATGATAAAGGCTCTAATAATTTTTTAATTGTTTTTATTTTATCGTCTAATAAACTAATTTGATTATCATAATCTTTTGTTAAGGTATCTAATATCTTTTCAATTAAATCATCTGTCAATAAATCCAAATAATTAATGTTTACAAACTTTTTCATACACATACAACTTTTATTAAAATAGTACATCTCAAAATTTTATTTATATTTTTTAACTTATGTATTTAATGATATGTACTTTTTTATCTTTTTAAAGATCCTTCTTTCCTTTTATTATTTAAATAATTATATATAGGTACCAGTATGTTTATAATATTGAAATTGTTTTATCAATTTGGCCACCTACATACTCTATCACTCCAAGCCCAATACATGCCATCTGGGCATCCACAATAACCAGTATCTTGTCCACCACATCCATATAAAGTAGTTCTACCATCACTCCTATCAGAACAGTAATTCGCTTCTATAGTGTAACATGATTCACATCGACCCATATTGCCATTACCACAACCAAGTGCAACTTCCCCATAATCACATCTATCCATACAACTATAACATTCACCGTCATATTCCCCAATACATCCCCAAAAATAAAAATTATTATTATTTTGACATTGATTCGATCTAGAGTAATAAGTACATCTTGTTGCTTCACCTAATTCTCCATCACCACATGATGGATAGTAATGAGTGCGCCCAACCGTACCACCTCCCCATATATATGCTGTATTACATTTTCTACAAATACCAGAGTTGCTTCTCCCACATCCATATAAATATTCATCGGTTTCACAACTATCATATGGGCAATCTGTTAATGTCCCCATAGAATCACCACCACAATTATGGTAATATTTTCCTGATGCGGGTCTAAGCCCTGCGCATACTTTGCATGTATTATTACCTATAGTATCTTTATACGTTCCTTCCTGGCATTCTGTACATACCCCATTAATAAGTTCATAACCTTTATCGCATACACAATCTTCGACACTATCACTCCCATAGGGACTTGTCATATTGTCGGGACACTGTTGGCATTCACCGCTTCCCTCATTTTCATTAAAACTTCCTTCTTCACAAGGCGTACAAGTACCCGGCCCTGTATCTGCTTTATACTTTCCCGCCTCACAAGGTAGACAACTACTATTTCCTACTTCAGTTTTATAAAATCCTGCCTGGCATTGTGTACATACCCCACCAATATATTCATAACCTTTATCGCATACACAATCTTCGACACTATCACTCCCATAGGGACTTGTCATATTAGTGGGACAATCATCGCATTCTGATTGACCAGGCAAATTTTGATATGTACCCTCTTCGCAAGCTTGACAATAACCATCTCCAATGCTATCTTTGTACGTTCCTGCTAAACATGCTGTACACGGACCTCCATCAGGACCTGAATAACCTTCTTCACATTGACAAGCTTCGACACTATTACTCCCAGAGGGACTTGTACTATTAATAGGACACTGTTGGCATCTTCCTGGTTCTTTACCACCACACCCTGTTAAATATTTCCCAACTTCACATACTAATGTATTGCATGATTGACATACTCCTTCTTGTAACCCACCACAACCTAATTTATATTCTCCATCAGGACAGGTACAATCGCTACATTCGCCAGGACTTCCATCCACACCACAACCATCTAAATACTGAGTCTCTTCACATTCACGTGCTTTAGTATTACAATTACCACATTCATTAGCATTAACATTATTCTTACAATATTCTTCTTGTGATAAAGTTGCAATACCTCTATTTGCGCCTTCTGGATTTTGGTCAACATCTGGAACAACATAATACATATCTTGACACGTACCTGCATTTGTCCCACTACATCCATTTAAATATTGCCCAGTCCCGCACTCCCCACATGGTGTACACCGGTAACCATATTTTGTTGTAAAGTAATCATATTGTTTAAAATATATTTTAGTTACTATTAAAGTAATTAAAATATAAATTAATAAAATGGTTATTAGTTTTATTAACTTCATATTAATTTATAATTATAAATTATTTTTATTATTCCCAAATATACAACAAATAATAGTACCAAAAAAAACTCCAACCACTTCTGTGTCCGTACCATCTATCGGCGAGGTCTTGTTTAGTAAATGGCAATGAACCTCCTTCATTCGATATTTTCCAACCTACATCGCCACCGTTTACGTTTGCAGTATTATATTTAATACCTATAATATTATAACCTGTATTGATAGTATCGGGTATAGTAAAACTAATACCAATTTCAGTATTACTCGCATTAAATAAATCGGTAATTGAGTAAAGTGGTGTTTGTATGTAAGTACCTATATCTATTAAAATTATTTCTACTTTAATAAGATGTTTAACTCTAAGTTTGACTCTAATTATTAAATCAATATTATCCCCTTTTTTTGCTTGAATTTTATTATTATGAAAATAAATATCGTCATCGTGAATGTGGAACTTTATACAGCTGTTATCCCTCTTACAGGAATCGTAATAATACTGTTCATCATAATAATATAATTCTCTATAATCAAATGCAATTATACCTTCAAATCTAGATGTATTATTAAACATTGTTCCTGTAATATCAGATAAAGTATGTGTACTCCACCCATTAGTCCTTGTATCTTTAGTTGCGTCATTTACACTATCTATGTTAGGAGATTCGCCCATATAAGGTGCCCAAATCTCAGGTAAATTACAAATATGTAAAGAATATGCACGCCAACTTGTATTTACATTTTTATTTGCAGTAGTATGTGAAGAAACGGCTATTCCATAATTACCAGGTAAAGTATTATAAGGAATTTCATATGTTATAGTAATATCTTTTATACCTCTAATATTTAAATTTAGTGTCCTAATTGGGCGCCAATATCTTATATTATTATCTAAAAATATCCAAAATGTTACATAATAAATGTCCAATGTTGATTCTAATCTAGCAAATAGTTCTAAAGTATCACCAGGTTGTGCTTGAATAATAACATCTTCATAATATGTATAATTATTATTAAATTCTAATTCAAATAAACTTCTTGTATCATCCGTAACATGTGGGTTATCACCATACATATCACCATAATGTTGTCCATACCAATTTAAATTATAAAAATATTCATCTGGTTTTCTCATGTATCCTAAATCCATAACATTTGGATGAGCAATATAATGAGGACCTCCTAAACTAGAAAATTCTCTTTTATCAAATGATGTTTTTCCATAATTACTTGTTATATTTTTAACAGCCAAACCCTTAACAATAAGTCTATCGGTTTCATCGTCAAAAACATGTATTGGCTCATATAAAGATGCTAAAATATCACTAACCTCTTGTTGAGAACTTGATCTATCTATAAGTGGGTATAGTCGTTCACATACAATTTTTCCAGTATCTTTATCTGAAATAAATATACCAAAACTATAAGCACCTTGAGTAGTTATTGTAAAAGGGACATCAGGTGCATCCCACCAAATACCAGAGTTGAACATAGTTTTATCAATAATTCCATAATACAAATTAGTAGAATACTTAGTATTTGATCTAGAATTTTCTGGAATCAAACCCCAAGAAATACATAGAAAATATTCTGTACTAGAACTAGCACTTTCTCTCCAACTAAAATGTGGATAAACTTTATTTTCTCCATTTAAGTTATAATATATAGCAGAATCCAGTGTTTTATAAGCAATACTAAATGGAGAACCTAGCACTGAAAAACTTTCTATATAATCAGTATAAGGATATGTACCGTCCGACGAAGCGCTGGAGGCAATAACATTAGATATAACTACATTAGTAGTATTGGCAATTGTACTACGTGTTTGTTGTACTCTAGGTAAAATTGAAGGACGTGGTTTTGGATACCAATAAACCCTATCATATAATTGTAATGAAAATGCTTTCCATGCTAAAATATTTTGTGATGTATTTTCTTGACATGAAATAGCAAAACCTGAATTATTGGCTAAATTATCTGGTATTGTAAACTCAAAAGTACATTGTGTTACATCTTCACATGTTAAAGTACCTTGTTGTATAATAGTCCAATTATCTGTGTTATCTAATATATAATGTTTTATAGTAGTATTAAGATTAAATTTATTAATCTTAAGTGTATTTGTAGTATAAATAATTTTTAATACATCTCCAACCTTTACTTGAACAATATCATTATTATAAGTTAATATTAACTTATCATAGTTTAAATAAAATGTATTTTCCTCATCAAAAGAATCTTCTAAATTTTTTTTTTCTATTTTATTTAAAGAAATACGTATATTAATATTATACTTATCATCTGATATATATTCTTCATAATTTGGTAATATAGTAAATTGCGGGTCTGGATCTAATAAAATTGTTGGTTGAGGTATAGGTTTATCTAATTCATATTCACAATCAGATATACTAGTAGACCCTTGGACACTAATAGTAGTATCTGGACATTGAATACATTCAGATGACCCAATTAAAGTTTTAAATGTATTTACAGGACATTCATTACAAGTTTCTCCATCCGGTCCTGAAAAACCCCTATCGCATTTACAATCAGAACTAGCTATACTTCCTATAGGACTTAAACTATTAGTAGGACAATTTAGACACGTTATTGTACCTCGTGTATCACTATATGTATTAACGGGACAATCACTACATTCAGTATCCGCTACTTCTGATTTATATGTGCCTTTGTAACATTGATCACAATTACTATCTATGGCAAAATAACCCTTATCACATTTACAATCGTCAATACTATCACTTCCTAAACCAGTAGTTGATTTATTTGGAGGACAACCTATACATTCGCCTGCACCCGCCTCATGTTTATATTTACCTTTAGCACAATCTTGACAAGAATCTGAACCTATTACTGTTTTATATGTTCCTGCCTGACATATAGTACATGATACGCCATCTGGACCTGTAAAACCCACATCACATTTACAATCAGTTTGTACTGTACTACCCTGATTACTTGTCATATTAATGGGACAATCTATACAACTACTTGCTCCCATATTGTTTTGATATGTACCCGCTTTGCAAGCTTGACAAGAATCTGAACCTATTTCAGTTTTATACGTTCCTGCTAAACATGCTGTACACGAACCTCCATCAGGACCCACAAAACCCTTATCGCATTGACAATCAGTTATATGTGTACTTCCCTTTAAACTTATACTATTTGCGGGACAATCACTACATTCTGATTCGCCTGTCACATCTTTATACTTATTTACATCACATTCTGTACACAAACCTCCATCAGGACCTGTAAAACCCTTATCGCATTCGCAATCAGTTATATGTGTACTTCTCTTTAAACTTATACTATTTGGGGGACAATTTGCACATGCATTATTACCAATTATATCTTTATACTTATTTTCATCACATTCTTCACAAGACCCTCCATCAGGACCTGTAAAACCCACATCACATTTACAATCAGATATATGTGTACTTCCTGAACTACTTGTTGTAGTATATGGAGGACACGTTTCACAAACACCTGAACCCGCATCAGGTTTATATTCACCTTTAGTACATTGTTTACAAGAACTTGAACCTATTTTAGTTTTATACGTTCCTGCCTGGCATGCTGTACACTGACCTCCATCGGGACCTGAAAAACCCCTATCACATTTACAATCTGAACTTTGAGTACTTCCATTAGGACTATTACTATTTGCGGGACAACCTATACAATCGGAAGAACCAATTATTGCTTTATACTTTCCTGACCCACATATAGTGCAAGACCCACCATCAGGACCCGTATAACCCATTCTACATTTACAATCAGATATATGTGTACTTCCTGAACTACTTGTTGTACTATATGCGGGACAATCTATACATTCACCTGCACCCTCTCCAGGTTTATACTTTCCTTTAGCACAAGCTTGACAAGGACTTGCACCTATTGAATTTTTATACCATCCTTGACGACAAGCATTACAAGGTTCCCCATTTTCACCCTCATAACCCTCTTCACATTTACAATCAGTTCTTAAATTACTTCCTGCCGGACTTATACTATTAGTGGGACAATTTTCACATGTACCTGGATTAGTATCTAATTTGTATGTATTTTCACTACATTGTCTACAAGACCCTCCATCAGGACCTATAAAACCATCATTACACTTACAAGCTATTTTAAGCGAACTTCCTTTTTCTGCAGTACTATTTGCAGGACATATAATTGTACAAATTTCTCCATCAGGACCAGTAAAACCAGGCTTACATTCACATGAAGAAATACCAGTTGTACGACTATCACTTCTAATACTATTTATGGGGCAAGGTTCACACTCATAACCATAAATATTAAAATATTCTTTGTTTGTTTTTTTAACTAATATAGTTATAACTATTAATAAAATAATTGTAATAATTATATTATTCATTACTTTAAAGTAACATATTAATTGATAAATATTTTGCCAAAAAATATAAATTAATTATTAGATATAACATAAAATGAATGTAAGGGGTAATGTTAAATTCTCAAGCGACCTAACAACAATTATGAAACCTCATAAAACCTTTAAAGACCCTGTTGATAAACTTCGTGTATCTAATCCTGAAGCACTTATGGACACTGATTTTGAATATTCTTTACAATCAACAAAATGGGAATCAGTGGAAGTACAAAATAATATACCTGGTATTTTTCAAAGAGCAAATGAACCTGCTTATCAAGGACCAAAAATCGTATCAATTGTTAAAACAGAATTAGGAGAAACACAAAACGAAGCACAAGTTACTGTATTGCCAGAAAATTCTGGGGGTGTATTTAAATGGTAATGATAATATAATTTGGAATTTATATCAGAAATCTTGATTATGGTATTAAGAATTAATGATATTGAATATTCAACAATACATATATAAACAAAATTTTTATTCTATTATTTAAAAATATTGCATTTAAATAATAATCGCGAAAAAAAACTTTAAATATTTAGTAGAATCAGACAAAAATAAAAAATATTGATTTTTACCTTGTTTTAAAAAGACAATAATAATTTAAGAAAAATTTAAATTAGAATTAACCACAATGATAAGTACACCCAACAAATGCTATTTTAAATACTGGTTTATTTTCCCATAAACAAGAAAAATTATTTTCAAGATAAACTAATTTTTGTAATAAAAATTCCATATTATAATTATTATTATTATTTGTTTTTTCGTATAAATAAGATTCTAAATTTACATTGGAAGAACTTTCATCTAAAATTAATTCTGATAAATTATCATTAAAATTAGTATCTGATACATTTTCAAAAATTACATTTGAAGATAAATAATCAAAATTTTCCAAAATATCACTAAAATATTGAGACAAATCAGAAGGTATTAAATGTTCTTTATACACATTATTATTTATTAAATAAGTTTTTAATATATTATCATTCTCTGCTACTTGTAGTATATGTTCTATTAATAAACTATTATACTCTTCTTCTGATATTACAGTTCCATCATTTTTAATATATTTTATTTGATATTCTGTTTCATAAATAATATTATTATTTCTATCATATTCATATTCTAGTAAATAGTCTCCATTATTATCTAATTGTATTTCTCCATTTAAATAAACATATTTTTGTAAAGGAATTTTTCTTGGATTGAAATCACAATCCATTGTAATTTTAGCAACTGTATAATTATGCAATAAATCACCATCTTGTTTCATACCAATGCCTGGTATATCTGAAGTTGTTATATAATCACCATTAGATAAATTTCTATTATAGTTAGATACCCAGATTGCGCCTTCACCTAATGAATTAACAATTATTTGGTTATTTAATGAATTATTAATAATATCTATTGTGTTATCAAATATCAGTTTTTGTTGTTTATTAGAAACCACACCAATTACTGATTTTTGATTTATTTTATCAGATAGTTTAACATATGGTAAAGATTCAATAATATCAATATTTTTACTTAAATTATTTTTACTATATTTCCAATTAGAATCGTGATATGAATTATCTGAACAAACAATATAACCTACTTTTGTTTTTAATGTTTTGTCATTAGTCATTGTTATGTGTTGACCTGTAAAATTATTTACAGGTGTTGATAATATATTTTTAGTTTCCCATAATGAATTAACAAAATTATATCTCAAAAATACAGGATATTGATTTTCATCTTCAGGTTTTGGTATAGATAAACTTGATAAAGGTATATTTTCACTTATATTCCATTTATTATTATTATCATAATTTAAAAATCCAGATTTTATTTTTTTAGAAATTTGTGTGTCTGTTAGAGTATATCTAATAATAACCACACCATTCGCACCATTTGAACCTTCACTTATTTTATTTCCACCACCACCTCCGCCACCTGAATTTGGAATTGGTTCTGTTGCTGCTATTGCATATGTACTATCATTTGATATTCCACCATTGCCACCACTTTGGTATCCTCCTTTACTAGCAATGCCAATTATTGGATATTGAAAATAACTACCTCCACCGCCACCACCTCCATAAAATCTTATATTATTTGTTATATTTATTTCAACACTGTCTCCGCCATCTCCTCCTAATTTAATATTATAATCATCTGATATAAATACTGCATCTTTGCCACTTGAATTTGCACCACCCCCGCCACCACCGGAAACATTAATTAAATTTCCAGTTTGCAATATAGTTCCTTTTCCTCCGATATTTCCATTTTTTATTACTGAATTTACTGTATCTTCTGTAATTTGAGTACCATTTACAATAAAAATATTATTATTTATTGTATTTCCTCCAATACTATATTGCGGTCTTTTAGATGTAGTTGTTGTATATTTATATTTAATTACAACTATACCACTGCCTCCTTTACCACCTCTATTATTACCCGAATAATGAGATCCTCCACCACCTCCACTACCTGTATGTTGCGCACCATCTCCACCAGGTTTGTTAGTTTGACTATTAACAGCACCTCCTCCACCATTTTCACCATCATTGTATCCCCCTATACCACCATATGTTGTATTAACTGCACCACCTCCACCACCGCCTAAACCGCCATTACCACCCGTTGTAGTATAACCCGAACCACCTCCTCCTCCTGCCCAATAATAATTTGGACCTAATATATCACATTGTATACCATCACCACCGTGTCCTCTTGAAGATCTAAAATCGGGGTCCCTATTTCTGTTACCATATCCAATTGTTCCAGCGCCACCGCCACCACCAGGATAATGAGTACTTGCTGTATGACCACCATGATTACCATACATATATACACCATTACACAATTGTTGTTTACCACCAATTAATTCTTTTGTTTTTAAACTAAATAGTTTTCCTATTTCTTGTTGCGTTAGTGCTTTGCTATAAATTCTTAAATCGTCCATATTACCTGCCCATTCTTGATCCGCAGAATAAGCGGATTTATTTATATATCCAATTGTATAATTTATATCGGGAATTGGACAATTTTTAGAAATATTTTGATTAACACCATCTAAATATAA
>Ga0129342_1001450_pt1 | contig 10597 bp, 16 predicted proteins | sample CPBDNA_5_FD_94426 | JGI IMG/M metagenome (GOLD analysis project Ga0129342, IMG submission 94426) | Freshwater to marine salinity gradient microbial communities from Chesapeake Bay, USA - CPBay_Sum_15_0.2_DNA | ecosystem: Environmental > Aquatic > Marine > Coastal | place: USA: Chesapeake Bay...
TTAAAGGAGATAGGATTATAATGGAAAAATGTCTTCTGTGTTGTTGAGAACAATTTATAGTGAACGAATCACAAATATTAAAAGCAAAAAAGGTGCTTGGTAAAATAATACATGTGGAAGAAAACACATGGTTGTTACCATCAGCATCAGATGAAACCAAATACCATACTGTCGTAAAGTCCGACAAGTATGAGTGCGATTGCATGGGCTATCAGTTCAGAAATGATTGTTACCATATCGTAGCAGTCAACATGATTGATGTGATAGAAAATGAACATGCAAGAGTACAGGAAAAATATGGAGATGAAACAAATGGATAAAATAGAATACATAGAGTCGTTAAAGACGACCAACGAGAGCACACCAAAAGATAGGGTGTACAAAGTTCCCACTGCTCAAATTGATTTCGACAATTACTTACCTCGCAAATGGGGTGTAAAGTATATCGAACTTGATGATGAAGCAAGGGAGTTAGAAGCCTGTATGCTTGCAGGTAAAAACTATCTTATTGAAGGCGACAAAGGATTGGGAAAGACTCAGTTAGTTCATAATATCTGTGTCAAACATAACATGCCTATCGTATCACTGAACTGTTCAGAAGGAACTAGAGTCGGTGACTTGATTGGTAGACCACAGATTAATGAGTTCGGTAGTTATTTCCAACTAGGTGTATTGCCAACAGTTATTGAAGTAGCCAACCATTTTGGTAAAGCATTGCTATACCTTGATGAATTTAATGCATTGGCACATGAGATACAGAAAGCAACCAACTCTGTCACAGATGACAGAAGAGAGATAAGTGCAAACGGAAAGATATACAGATTGAATGATAGCGTAACACTATCAGTCATTGCAACAATGAACCCAAGCACATACGCAGGTGTCAACACATTGACAGAAGATGCAAGAAGCAGATTCATTGGTTCTATCTGGGAGTATCCATCAAGTGATAACCTCAGAAAGATTATTGACTGGCGTGGTATTCCAGATGACGTAGTAATTGCACCACTTCTGACATTGACTCAGAACATACATAACTTGAGACTCAATGCAGATGTTGAATACTCACTGTCACCAAGAGACTTGGCACAGTTTACAGAGTGTTACAGAATGTGGTCATCTACTGAGATGAAGAAACCACTCGAGAGAAGTATCAAGAACTCTATAATCTCAAAGTTCAGTGATCCTGCACAAAGAGAGTTGGTAAAGAAACAAGTCAAAGAAATATTCGGAGTTGATGTATAGATGCCTATACCTACTCTGAATGACGTAACTCTTTCCTCTTCTGATTATTTATCAGAGAAAGATTACGACAAGAAAAAGGTTGGTATCATCAGTAAGATTGTTGGTTCACCTATTGATTTAAAATATGAACCAAGAACAAACTATGCAATGGAAACAAGTAACGGTTATCTTGTTACAAAAGCAAGTCCAAAGTGTAGGGGTATTGATGGTAACACTGCAATCAATCATGAACTTGCACATATATTGTTCAACTCATTTGACAAGAGAGCATTGAAGACGATTAATGAATGGTCAAAGGAATGGGGTGACAATTCAAGTAAAGCATTTAATGTGTACCATGAGTGTATGAATGTGATAGAAGACCAGAGAATAGAATCACTTTGGGGTAAGATATACCTTGGTAATGTTCGTGATTTTATAAGAACAAGAAAGAATCTTGGTAAAGAACTAGAGTTCGTTGACCACCCAAGCATGACAATGTTAGCAAAAAGATTTTACAGAGATGACTTGGTTGCAAAGACAAAGTACCCATTCATTGCTGACAGGTTAAAAGACGTAGAGTTCAAAGAACTTAGAGCAACTATGGTTGTACTAAAAGGAATCAAACCATATCTTGATGAATACATTGAGAACAGAATAAACAAAGAGAAAGAAGTTAAAGAGTTGAAAGATAAAACAAAAGAAATAATGCACAAAGAAGCAAAGGACTCAAACGAATTAAACCAACTCTCAGAAGAGAAACAAAATACAATCAAAGAATATAATGACATCACTGAACAGATGAAGAGCGAAGACAAAAGGTTTGATGAGAACAGACAGATTGATCCAATAATAAATAATGACTCTGATGAATATGAAGAAGAATATACAGATGAAGAACTCGGTGATACTTCTTATGAAGATACACTTGAAGAACTAGAAGATGAAGCAAGAGATACAGTAAATGAAATTAGAGTTGCACTAGAAGGTAACTCTATGCCAAGTGGTAAAGTATCAGTCTATGAACGTCCTTTGGTAAAGAAAGGAAACCCACAGAAAGTAGAATACAACAACAAAGTAATCAGAGACTTTAAGAGATTGCTCAAGAACTTCAAAGAGAAACCAAGACAGTCAATCGTTGAAGATGGTTACGAGGTTGATGTAGGTGAATACATTACACTCAAGGCAAACGGTTATGGTGATTGCTTTGTTGATGACAGAAATACAAATGGTTTATCAGTTGTCATAAGCATTGATGGTTCAGGCAGTATGTGCAGAGTAAATCCATCAGTTGTAAAACTTGTATCAACTTTATGGAAATCTGTTGAAGATGAAAAGTCAATACAAATCAAATGTATTACTTGGACTTCAGATAGACATGGTAACATGTCAATCAGGAGATACAATAACACCAATGATATTGGTTATCTACCACATCAATCAGCAGGTTACACACCAACACACTTTGGTATTGAACAGGGTGAAAAAGAACTTCGTAAGATGAGTGGCAAAAGAAAGTTACTCATTGTATTGACAGATGGATACCCACAATACAAAAAGAATGGTGTACAAATCAGAAGTGATGTGACATGTAAAGAAACCATAATCGCATATAAGAAAGCAATAAAGAATACACCTAACATTACCATCATAGGATTTGGTAACGATATGTACAACTCAAGTTACATGTCCAAAATGTTTGGTAACAAATATATTAAGTGTAGAGGTATAGAAGATGTAGAGAACTTTATGGTCAACAATCTTCGCAAGGAGATAATTCGTTGCATGAAAAACTAGGAGGTGATAACATGACAAATGAATTAGAGACAAAAACAACGCCACAAGAATTACAACTTAAGGCGAGAGAAAGAAAGAAGATGGCTTCACAACTCAAAACAATGCAGAGTATGTGGATTAGTTCCAGCAGAATGACACCAGATCAAATCGATTCATTAAACAATGAAGAGAATGATGATGAGATTAGAAGACAATGGCGTATGCATAACGAGTTGTGGGCAGAGTACGATCACAAACCAGTATTCCCAAAGACATGTCTAACATGTGGAAAGGAAGTCGGAAAATGTGAAAACCAAATCACAGGTGAAGATGGAGAACTAGAATGGTACAGTGATGAATGTAGAGAATGTTTCTCAGGTGAGTATTATGCAACTCAATGATAGACAGAAGTTCATACTTCATCTAACTCATTCACTCATTGGTATGAAGGGTGATAAATACCAATGAACATATTTGTTTTAGATTCTGATCCACGTAAATGTGCAGAGATGCATTGTGACAAACATGTGGTCAAGATGATACTTGAATCAGCACAGATGATATGCACTACACATCATCTACATCCAAACAAAAAAACATCATACGACATACCATACAAACAAACACATACTAATCACCCATGTAACAAATGGTTGCGTGATAGTTTACTTAATTATTCTTGGTTGTATGGTTTAATTGAATCACTCAACAATGAATACAGATATAGATATGATAAAGATGTTGATCACAAATCATGGATAGCAGTTAAAGACTTGCCTTTGCCTGACTTGCCTAACAAACAAATGACAACATGGGCTAGAGCAATGTCAGATGAATACAAGATTGGTGACAGGACATATAACAACGTAATAAAATCATATCATAACTATTATATCAACGGCAAGCAACACATACTAAAGTATACCAAACGTGAACAACCTGCATGGTTATGCCATGCATAGTTGTACACAACAAAATCGCAAAAATAGCATTTTTTTTTAAGCGAAACGCTTAAATTGAATTTCATATAAAAATGAATATGGTGTGTAATATCTGTATATGTGATGTAAAGACTACAAAGTATGATACATTGGACTTGTGTGTCGAATGTTATAGAAAAGTCATGGAGAAGTTACCACAATGAGAATATTTACTTATGGTTCTTTACTAGATGACTCTATTAGGTCTAGAGTATTGAATAAATCTGTAGATGGTCATATTGATACTCTAAAAGGTTATAAATTATCAAATCATACTGTCTTGCCTTATCCTACCATTATTCCATTCAAAGGTGGCACTGTATATGGTAAAGTATTTGATGTTACTAGCGAAGACTTAGAAAAACTTGACAGATATGAGACACAATACTATACAAAAATAAATGTGCTCTTGGATAGTGGTAAAGAAAGTCTCGTCTATATTGATTCAAGTACAACAATAGCAGATGGCGAGGTATGGTATGCTAAAGGAGTTGCAGCAAGATTAGATGAATAAAAGATTAAAAACAATAGAAGAAAAACTACAAGACGAGGTTAATTATTCATCAGATAATTATACTATGGATATTGTCAAGAATAAATTTCTAGTTCCAAAAGAAAAGATGCAAATAATAATAGCACATTGTATTTACAACGAGGAACAGTTTTTTGAAGAAGTGTTATATGATGATTTAAAGATAAATGATTTAGATGCAATTCATATCCTAGACGGTGCGTGGAATAAATTCAAAGGTGGACATGAATCAACAGACAGAACCAAAGAAATAATTGAAAACTTTAGGCAAAAAGTAACACCATTAGGAATAGATGTAGTTTATGAATCAAATCCAGATGGTGAGATATGGGAATCAGAACCAATAAAAAGAAACTATCAATTTCAAAGAATCAGAGAGATATATGGTAAATATCCATACTATGTAATAATAAAAGACGGAGATGAGATATTTCATCACTTATCAGGTAGAGTTAATAGTTGGTTAAAAAAAGACTTTATTGAATGGATAAAATACGATAATAATATTGGACTTATGAACGCTAACGCATGGTATAGTGACATATCATCATTAACGCCAAGACTATTCCCATCAACAAAAAAACTCCATTATTACACAGGTAAAAGCATGGTCATACATGATGAGAACCACAACATAATATCTGATTATAATCCTAATATTAGAAATAGTGGTGACCCAAGACTTTGTTTTGTCTTTCAAAATATGATGTTTATCAACAAATATACAATAAGAAACAAACAAAGGCAAAAGGATAAGATGCCATTTGTCAAATACATAGAATCACAAAAAGGAATAGAAAAATGTAAATATAGTAAAAACCTAAAGGTAATTACATGATTAAACCATTTATCCATACATCAGCAGAGATTTATATTGACTCAAATCAATGAGTGGTCTGCCCAACTCATGCAGAAAATGCATTTTTCCTCCTGATCTTCGTCCATTGTTTCTCCACATATATTTATACAGTGATGTATTAACTCATGATTAACAGATTTTAGCAAGTCATCATAGGATTCATGTTTGTTTAAATATACTATCACTCTCTGTGTATCTGGGTAATATATACCCCTGTTTCCATCTCCAACTACTCTTATATCAACACTTATCTTGGAATCTTCCATGTGTTTAATGATAACACTTAAATTATAAAGATTATTGATTATATTATGGGTTTTTTTGACTGGTACGAACGACATATAACTGAAAGCATGCTAGTCACGGCTATAATTTTATACCTACAGATACCTCACTTTATATGGGCAGGAGATGCCTTCCTACAACTAGGCATAATTACTAGAATTAATCCTGTGTTAGATTTTTTACTTTATGGTGTAGATTTGATAGAATTAATACCAATTACTGCAATTACTCTTGCAATTATTTCAAAACTAAGGCATAAACTTAAATAACATATATAAAGTATAGTAATTATGTCTGAAGAAGAGAAAGAATATGTTCCTAATTGGGATAATATAAAAAAACTATCAGAAGAAATAGATAAAATTGTTGATAAAGGTATAGAAAATAATATGAATTTTTTAGAAATAGATATGGCTATGTATATGGTGTGCGAAAAAATCAGACAAGAGAAACATAGAATTTTAAATCAGATGGAGTCAGAAGAACAACAAAATGAGCAAAAACCACACGGAATTTATGGTTAATGTATTCCTTCGTGATTAAGTGCTTCTAATAACTCTCTCATTGCTTCATCATTTCTTTTCTCTTTCATTATATTTACACAGTCATAATGATTTAAGTCAACAACTCTGATGTTATTCCATTCTAATGTTTTTCTTTGAACCTTATCTCTCATGGCAGTTATTCTGCCAGTGTGATGTGGATCTTGAACTCTTACTGCTATGATTGGATCAGTATAAACCACAATATCTATGGTCTCTTTCTCCTGTCTCTCTGTAACAGTGTCAACCCACTCTCCTTTTAATAGGTCTTGGAATTTTACCTGTATTTTTAACTCTACGTTAGGAAATAATTGTGATAATAAATCAAAGGTAACGTATTCTCCCTTACCTATAAAATAACCGTTTTCATCTATATTCATAAGTATATGATATATTATGTATAATATAAGTGTTATTTGTATTCACGGAAATAAACATTCCATCTATTTTTTTCAGATTTTACATTGATTGATAAAACTATGATATTTTTATGTTGTTTTACAAAGTCTTTCAATGGTTTCTCTTTTGCCCATGCATTAGTTTTTATCTGTAACAAAACAATGTTATCATTATCATCAAAACATATACCATCAAATAGATTCCAGAGATCCAATGCCCTGTACCATTCACCCCTAGTATATACCAAGTCATGTCTTCTTGTATGTGGCTTTAACCATATCTCATCATAATTATTCTTAAGTAACCAAAGGACTGCTTTCCTATTGGAAAACCTCATACGTGCTCTTGGGTTCATGCAGGTGTACTGTTAAGAAAAAAGATGTTGTAACAGTTTAATGAACAAAATGTTTGGCTTTCTTTTACTTTGCATTTACAATTAAGGCAAAAGTTACTATTCTTCTGCATTGTCTATCCCCTTTACGGTTAGAATATATGAAGCATCTTTCTGTTCATGTTCTGGACTATCTACCATTCTTGCTATTCTTTTCTTACCTGATTTCTTAAAGTAAACCCTGTAAGTAGATGCATGTGCTACAATATTACCACCAATAGGTTTCACTGGATCACCAAACATAACAGATGGATCTGATTGTACTTGGTTTGTAAATATAACTACACATCTAAAGTAGAATGATATGTTCTTCAAGTGTGTCATCAATCTTGCTAATTGATTCTGTCTTTCTGCAAGTGTACCTCTACCAAGATACTCTTCTCTGAACTGTCCAATAGAACCGTCAAGTATTACAAGCTTTGGTTTAAGTTCCATCATCATATCTGATAATGAATCTACTGTTCCCATTAGTTGTTCTGAATTTGGTGTATAGAAATACTTTATATTATCTAATTTATCCATGACTTCTTCCTGTGTACATAGTTCTCTTGCTACTAGAATTTCTCCTAGTCTTCTAGGTCTAAATGTATCTTCACAATCAATCCAGATAACATTCTCACCTTTTGCAATTACCTCTGCTGTCAATGACAAACAGAACTGTGTTTTACCACAACCGAACTCACCATATACTTCATAGACTGATTCAGGTGTAAGTCCACCACTGAATAGTTCATCTACCTCAGTACATTTTGTTGATATTCTTTCCTGATTTTCCTGATAATCCATAAGTTCTTTTACACTCATATCAGATTTTCTGATAAAGTTATTCTCTTCTAGTATTTTTTGTGAGTTAAATACCCAAGAGTTTGCTTTACCTTTATCAACACCTGTGATTTCCTGTACTTCTTTAGCACCTCTGACACAAATATCTACAATACTTTTGATACCAAATGACTCTAATTTCTTTTTTGTAACAGCACCAACACCATCTAGTTGATCTACTGTCAAATCTATTTGTTTTTCTTCTACTATTTCTTCTTGCATATCAGTAGTAGAATCATCTACTATATCAATGTTTTCTAAATCTTCCGATATGTCCCATCACCATTTAGTTTTATCATGCATTTCATTTCCCACTGAGAGAATAGAGACTTTGCAGATGACTCGTCAAACATTCCTGTGTCAACAAGTTTCTTTACAAACAGTTGATACTTTACTGATTTGTTTTCGTTCTCACATTCTTTCCACACTCTGTTTGCAGTTTGTTCTTTGGTTTCTTTCTTACCAAGTACAAGTGTTGCTTGTGAGAACCCCTTGTCCATACTTACTCCCAATGATTCATACATTCTTTTGAGTAGTTCTTCTACTGCCTGAACGTCTTGTTCATCTACTATATCTTTAAACAATAATTTTGCATGTGCAGTTGACAATCTTGCCAGTGCTTCTAACTGTCTGATACCTACAGCAAGTGACTCGTTGTTTGCAGATAATGATCTCATCCTCTGATAAATCTCTGCAAGTTTTTTCTTTGCTTCCTCACTGATTGTTGGTTTAGAATCTCTAATAAAACTTAGATAAGATGAGAACTGATCTCTTGTCAAGAATATTTTACTTGACATATCATCACCTGTGAAAGTATCTAGTACATGTTCTGCTTTGATACTGTCCTCTTGGACATCTACCTTGTCACGTATCAACCATATCAAATCGAATCTTGATACGAGTGGAACTGGTATGTCAATGTTGTCAATGAGTGACATGCTTGTATCGTACTTGCCATATTTGGGGTTTGCTGCTGCCAGTATGCTAGTCTTTGCAGGTAATGTCATTCTAAATCCTGCCTTTGCTATGCTGACTGTCTGTTGTTCCATGCCTTCGTGCATTGCACTTCTGTCGTTGGGACTCATCTTATCGAACTCATCAATACATGCATGTCCTTCGTTACATAATGGTAGAACTCCTGCTTGTGCTACCTGACTGCCATTGTCCATCTTGACTAGACCAATGGTAAGTCCTGCTGCACTTGCTCCTCTACCTGATGTGTACATAGATTTGTTAGAAATCTTTGAACATTCTTTTAGTAGTTCTGATTTGGCAAGTGATGGATCACCTACAAGTAATACGTTTATGTCTCCACGTTTTACCTTAGAGTAACCACCTGCTAACATTAATAGTATTGAAAACTTTATGTCCTTGTATCCTATAATGAGTGGTGCAAAACTACCTACAAGTTTATCCATAAATTCATCTTTCTTTGCTTCTTCCTTTAACATCTTCAAGTCATCATCTGATAAACAACTATCATTTTTCTTTTCCAAATCTTGTGTTGAAAATATCTCTATAATAATATCATTTATATTTCCTTTACTTAGATTGATTACTGATTTATACATACCAGTTATTCTTTTCTTCTGTCCTACGTATAGTGTACCAGATAATTCATCTATTACTACACCTCTCATCATAACAGGTGTGCTATTCTTTGAATCAGATAATAGTTCTTGTAGATATACATACTGTATGTTATCTGTTACCAATCCTGTTTTACTTATGGTAAGTTTATGTCTCTTACATTTTATGTTACTACATATAGTATCATTGATGTCTCTTTCATAATCACATACTACTTCCTGTGTTTTATAACATAATGGACAATAACCTGTTGCTTTTTTTACATAAGTTTTCTCTCTTTCAACTGCTACAATCTCGCAGTCAAATGATACCACTGCTCTCTCATGTTCCTTTGCATTTAACTTGTGCATTTTTATTGTATCATCTGATACTAGACTTATCTTTAGATTTCTAAATTCATAATCCACATTTACACTATCAGCAAACTGTTGTTGTTTTATTCTAATTACTGCCTGTTTAACAAGTTGTTTGAACTCTTCCTTTTTCATTGTAAATAAATCATAGATGTTATCATTCATTACATTCAATGTGAATATGCTGTTTGGTAACAATGATTCTATTACATCAGAATATTTTGACTTGTTAAATATATCAAACAGAGCATCAACTATTGCAGAGTCAGTATATGTTACACTCATGATCTGTCCTCTATAATAGTTTGTATCTGTAATAAACGTTGTTGAAATCTTTTTCTTTCATCACCATCTATTCTTGAAATATATCCAATCCATTCATCTACATCTGAAAAGAAACTTGGAACTCTTTCACCAATATCTTCTGTTGAGAACTCGTCTAACTTTACAAGTCCTTTACTATGATTCTTTACGTAATCATCTGCTGCAATAGCCAACATCAAACTAAAAGAAATATGTTTTGGTCTTATTGTATCTAGTTCTTCATATACTTTTTTGGCATGAGAACTAATTGAAATTGATTTTACACCACAATTAAAATTCATCATACTATAATATGTAACGGATAATATAAGTCTTTATGAAAAAAAAAATTAGATAGTTTTTCCTAGTTGAAATTTCTTACCTCTCTTCTCTAATTCTTTAGCAACAGAGGAAGCCTTTTCAATAGGTATAACTTGTGGTTGATCTAATCCATCTATTTTAAATTCAATGAACATAGAGAGAATTATAAAAACGCCTTATTTAAATTATTGCATTAAAGAAATATAAAAAGAAATATAAA
>Ga0129342_1001453_pt1 | contig 10586 bp, 10 predicted proteins | sample CPBDNA_5_FD_94426 | JGI IMG/M metagenome (GOLD analysis project Ga0129342, IMG submission 94426) | Freshwater to marine salinity gradient microbial communities from Chesapeake Bay, USA - CPBay_Sum_15_0.2_DNA | ecosystem: Environmental > Aquatic > Marine > Coastal | place: USA: Chesapeake Bay...
ATAAGAACTTTAAGGTAAAAAAGATTTATCAGGATATAGATGAAGTAGAAGAAGTATATGATATTCAGGATGAAACAGAAAATAGAAATCAACACGATTCAACCGAAGAGTTTGTTGATTTGATGTATTCTTTTTGGGAAGTAAAAATCCCAAATATATTTGAGAAGAAAAGAGATTTACAGATAGCGTATTCCATCATTGAGTTGTTTAGATACATTGATGTGATTGATGTATTTAAGAAGAAAACAATTTATATGATGATTAGAGAAATGACGGGTTATACAGGTCAGCATATCACTCCCGTATTAAATAAAATGAAACCAATCCAACAACGTATCTATGATGATTTTCTAACAATAGGTAAAATTAGAGAAGAGCGCTACTAAATTACAACCTAATATATTTATAGATATGAGTATAAAGGATAAAGACGATATTATATTTGGTGATAAATCTCTTTCATCGTTGTTAGAGGACATCTATTCCAATAGTAAAAAGAAAGATGCTACTATTGATGATATTATGAAAAGTTTTCTAATGAGTCTGAAAGGTGGAAAGGATATTGCCTACATTGGACCTGTTATTAAAGATTTGTTAGATGTGGGTGTTAAGAACGATGACCAGATTGTTAAGATAGCCACAATCGTTCAACGTATTATGACTAACGGTGGTAGTAGTGAAGAAGATTCACTTGGGTTGAGTGATAAGATGAAAGAAGAACTATTAGCCACGATACAAGAAGCTGAAGAAACTGATAATAATCTAACAAAACAAATTGAAGATATATCTGTCGGTGAGTTGAGGGAAGAAGATGTTCAATGATTTTAGAACGGCTACAACTGGAGATATTAGAGAAGTAAAATCTATTATAAATTCATTAAGAACCGAAGCAGTTCTCGATATAGCCTATGTAACGGATGCTAATCACAATAATTACAACAGAACCGATTTAGGAATTGGTGATATAAAAGGTAAATCGGAAAAGGATGCTGGAAAAAATCAAAGTGTAGATTTAGTATATAAGCCAATAACAGAAAATTTAAAGCACTATCCCATTCCCGGTGAATATGTTTTGGTTATTAGAACATCTGTTGGTAATTTTTATTTAACTTCACTGAATATAAACAGAGCATCTAATAACAATATTGATAAGACTAAGATAATAAGTCAAACAAAGTACGATGAAGATTCTTATACTTCACCTTCCGAAATAAAAATTTCAAAAGGAAGAACAAGTGTTCTTGATAAAATAGATTCCCCTGACTTCAGGATAAAAACAGTTCCAAAAAGACAACTAAACTATGGTGATGTTGTATTAGAGGGTAGATTCGGAAACACAATTCATTTATCATACTCTCCAAATTCAAATGCTATGTTACAGATAGAAAATTTGAATTCGAGTATTTTGATGTTTAATGATACAGGGGCATATAGTAGAATAACACAAAATACTTACAATGAAGTTGTTGAAAAAGAGTTCAATAAAAAATTAAGTGGAGAGCATTTAATATTAAACTCCGATAGGATAATATTATATTCACAGGGAAATGGTATTTTCTTACAAAGTAAGGGTAATTCTATTGGAATGGTTTCAGATAAAGATATTGATATTTCATCGGAAAGACAATTATCATTGAATGGTGATATTATACTATTGGGTACTAATAAAAATGAACAACCATTAGTAAGAGGTAGAGAATTTGGAACCCAATGGGGAGTTCTGATACAATTATTACACGAGGTGGCGACTGCTATGAAAAATCAAGCAGAGGTAGCTACCCTTACAGGTATAGGTAATTTAATTTCAAAAAAATTAGATGATGGTATTGCTAGTGCGGGTATATCAAATATCAAAGCTCAATCTTTATCTAAATTCTTATCAGAGGAGGTGTATATACGATAATGAGTAGAGTTGGTGGAGAAATACCTATTGCAGCATTGATTGCTTTTCTCGGTGAAGTTTTATCTACTTCATCTGCTAGAGTTCTTACACGGCAACAAGAAATTGATGAACGTATGATTGAGATTAAAAGAGAGATGGATGAATTGAAAGATTTAGCCGATGCTCAATCACTGAAAGATAAAAATTTAAAACAAAAAGAACAATCATTAAAAAATCAATATGGTGATACGTTTGAACAACAGGAGTCAGAATTACTACAGTTATATTCAGAGATAGGTGCGGTGTTAGAAACTGGAAATGATTTACTTTGGATAAGTGAAAAACTTAAAGATTTATTTTTAGAATACCAACAATTAAAATTCGTTGAACTTCCAAAGTTAAAAGTATATGAAGTAATACATAAGAGAAATTTTGATATTATTGATAGATTAAAAACTAAGTTTGAAGAAATAAGAGATAAGTTAGATGAAGCATTAACAAAATTAGATGAGATAGAAGAAAAAGCCGCACAAATACCTCCTGTGTGGGGACCTGTTATAACTTTTGTAATTAAGAAGATTATAGAACTTATCGTAAATAAAATATTTAATCCAATTGTTAATGGTGTAAAAAACTTAATATCGACTCAAGCTATAGATAATGCTATCCTCCGAAAATAACAAGTAAAGATATTTATATAATAAACAAACAAATAGTAAAATGAAAAACTCAACTGAAAAATTACTCAAAGTATTAGAGGCTAAGATTGATAAAGTTGTAGAACAACGAGTTCAGAAACTTTTACCTATGTTAGTAGAACACGAAGTAAACAGATTGTTAAGAGAAGAAACGCAAAAACAAAAAACAGTAGAAGCACCAATTACAAGACAACCCGAACCGAAAAAGGTAAGTTTGGAAAAAGGTAATATAATGGAGAGTCTACAATCGTTGGTAGGTGGTGATGTTAGTGAATACAGAAGTATGAACTACACGACTCAAACAGGAATTCCTGGCTACCCCGCTCAACAACCAATGACTACGATGGATGGCAGACCTGTTGATACAACTAATCCCGCAGTTGCTGGTGTGTTAAGTGTAATGAACGGTAATTTGGGTGAAAAGTTTAAGATAATGGATGAGAAAGCTAAAAAACGTGGTGGGTTTAGGAGATGAAACCAATCGGGTTAGATTTACCGCTAAGAAGAGGTAGACAGGGTGGATTTCAACAAACCTTTACTACTCAAGATGCTATTAAGTCTAACATTAAAAATTTTCTATTAACCAATTTTGGTGAACGACCACTCAACCCAACGTTTGGAAATAATTTAAGAAATTTTGTATTTGAACAAGATGTAGAAGAAACAAAAATACAAGTAGAAGAGTTAGTTAGAACTTTATTATCTGAAAACTTTCCATCTATACGAATAGAGAATTTTGTTTTTGAGGATGTGAATGATGATAATAGAATTTCTTTTTCTTTGACATTTTCTTTGGTACAATATCCATCACTATTAGAACGAATTACATTAGATTTAAAAATAGGAAACTAACGTGGCAATTAACTCAATTAATAAAACCTTTGATAAAAAAACTAAAGATGTTAGTTTATTAGCGAAAGACTTTAGTTCATATAGAGCTCGTTTAATCGATTTCGCTAAAACATATTTTCCAAACACCTATAATGATTTTACAGATACGAGTGTTGGTAATATGTTTATTGAATTAGTTGCATATGCAGGTGATGTATTATCATACAACATTGATTATAATTTCAAAGAAAACTTATTAACTCACGCATCAGAACCCAAGAACATTGTGTCATTAGCTCAATCGCTTGGGTATAAAGTTCCATTATCAAGTGGGGCTGTGGGCTCCATCACAGTGTATCAATTATTACCTGATGATGGTTCGGGTAATCCTGATTTTACATACGCACTTCAAATTCCTGTTGGGATGAAAATTACATCCGAACAAAACCCATCTACTGTATTTAGAACGTTAGAACCAATTTATTTTTCAGAAATGGAAAATTTAGCGAATGATACATCATTGATTACATCATTCCAAGAAGAAAATGGAAATACTACATTTTGGTTAGTTCAGTATTATAACGAAATACCCGTTGTAGCTGGTACTGAAAAAACATTAGAAGTTTCTGTTGGAGATGCGGAACAATTCTATACAATTACTTTACCCGATAATGATGTAATTGAAGTTTTATCAGTTCAAGATGCAGATGGAAACACATACTATGAAGTAGATTATTTAGCACAGGATAGTATTATAACATCCGATAGATTATCAAACACAACAGAAGAACCGTATTATCAAGCTAGATTATTAAAAGTACCTCGTAGATTTGTAACCCGAGTTAATAAAGATTTAAAATTACAAATACAGTTTGGGGCTGGAACTACGGATAGTGAAGATGGTGAAGTAATAGCGGCATTATCTCAAATAAACAATAACACTAATTCAACCGAGTTAGCATTAGACCCAACATCATTTACCACATCCAAAACATATGGTAAAGTTCCAACAAACACAACACTTACTGTAAAATATACCGTTGGTGGTGGTGTTGATACAAACGTACCACAAAATGATTTAACAAATATAAGTGAGCTTACATTTGATAATGATGAGAGTTCTTTTGTTGGAAATCTAAACGTACTCAATCAAATTAAAACAACATTAAGTGTAACAAATAATTCAGCGGCTACTGGTGGTAAGGGTTTACCTACGATAGATGAGATTAGACAAAACGCTTTACAATTCTTTTCATCGCAGAAACGATGTGTAACTGCGAGTGATTATAAAGCACGAGTTCTTTCAATGCCGGCAAAATTTGGAAACGTTGCCAAGGCTTATGCACAGAAACACAAACAAGGAATTGTTCAATCATCACCTACTTCTACAATTGATTTATATACCTTGGGATATGATTCAAACGGAAAACTAACAACGTTGAACAGTCAAACTAAAAAAAATATATCAACTTATTTAGAAGAATTTAGATTACTTACCGATGGTGTGAATATATTAGATGGTCACATAATCAATATAGGTGTTGATTTTAGTATATCATCGTTTAAGGGATATAATAAGAGTGATGTTTTGTTAAACTGTATTGAAGTAGTTAAATCATTTTTCGCTACTACTAACCAAGATTTTAATCAACCAATATATCTATCTGATTTAGAACTACAGATAGCAAATGTTGATGGTGTTCGTACTGTTAATTATGTTAGATTTAGAAATTTAACGGAAGGTAATTATTCAAATAAGTATTATCCTATTGAATCCGCTGTGAGAAATAAAATACTATATCCATCAGTAGAACCATCCGTGTTTGAGATTAAATACCCCAACCAAGATATTAGAGGAAAAGTAGAATGAGATACTTTGTAACAAGTTCTAAAGATGCTTCCATATACACTGACTTTAAAAATCAGAACACAGGTATTGACCAGATACTTGATTTGTTTAAGTATAAAACAGATACGATAGATAAGTTTTCTCGTGTTTTGATAGAGTTTGATTTGACTGATGTTTCTAATTCAGTCGTAAATGGTACAATCACAAACCCTACATATTCTCTTGACTTGAAAACTACCACATTAAGAGAACTTTCTTCTGATTTTACATTAGAATGCGCACCTATCTCACAGAGCTGGGAAATGGGACTGGGTAAGAGGCAGGATAATCCAAAAACAACTACAGGTGTTTCTTATACGTGGAGAGATGAATTAAGTGGTTCAGCTTGGGCTTCTGAAGGTGGTGATTTTATTACAACCACAACTTCAAGTTTATCGTTTGGACAAAAATCAACGGATGTATCTTTTGATGTTACAAATATTATCAATTCACACTTAGATGGAACTATTCCAAATTATGGACTTGTAGTTAAGTTTCCTACATCATTGGAAAATGATACAACAAATTATGGAGAAATGAACTTTTTTAGTTCTGAAACAAATACTATTTATCGACCTAAACTTAGAGTAGAGTGGGATGATAAATCATTAGTTTCGGGTTCTCTTACACAAATAACGGATGAAGATACATTTGTTATTGTAAAAAGTTTGAGGAAAGAATATAAGGTAGAAAACCAATATAAGTTTAGACTACACGTAAGAGATATGTTCCCTACTTTATCATATAGTACAGGTTCAGTATATTCTACTACAGGATATTTACCAACAGGTTCTATGTATTCTATTGTTGATAATGTAACTAATGATACGATTGTACCATTTGGGTCAAACTCAATTATTAGTATTGACAGTAGTGGTAATTACTTCAATCAAAACTTTAAGGGTTGGGAAGCGGAAAGGTACTACAGAATATTGTTTAAGATTGATGATGGAACAGGAAACCATCAGTTGATAGATAAAAACTTTGTATTTAAATTGGTTGAATAATGAGTAACGAGCGATTAAGTAATACGGGTGGTCAGGTTGCCCCTATTGGAGGGTATGACCCGAATCGACCACCACCTCCAGGTTTTGAAAAGCCATATATGCCAAGAATCGTTTACGATAATGGTTTAGAAGTACCTGGTAGATGGCAAATTCTTAGAGAGTCATTACAATTTAGTTTTGATTTTAATTTTTTTCCTTTTGGTGAGATTAAACGACCTATATACAATACAACTCAAATAAAAAAAATATATGATTTATTCCCATCTTCTATCAAGAGAGTTCAATTATCTTCGAATGAATTAGTGAATTTACTTAGAAGTCAAATTTTTGATAAAGATATAACCATCGATGAACTAAGAAGGCAAATCGCTGAATTATCACAATTTAGTGAACAAACACTTGATGAACAATTGGCTAATTTAGGTTTTGATGATGTTAATGATTTAATTCAACAGTTTGCTGGAAACGCTCTTGACTTAGCAGATGATGCTAGTTTAAGTGCTGAAGGATTTACACAAGTGGGGAGTAGTAACTTATATGTAAATGTTGAAAGTAGACCATCATTTGATTATCCATTTCAAATATGGCATAGTGATGAAAACTCAGCGAGCAAGGGAATATTTCCCGATGCACAGCTTGAAAGTCCTACATCTATAACATTTAGAAATGTTGGAGATACTCCTGTACACTTTATAAAACAAGAAAATTGGACTAGCGATGAGAAAGGCCGCATCAACACAGTTGATACAGATACTGGATTGGATGATACAAATACTCGATTCGATGGTAGCCCATATAACCCAACTAACGCGTTTAAGTTTGATAAATTCATAAATGCGCATAAAACATCTTATGTGATACAACCAAATAGTGAAGTTAGAACCACATTAAAATTAGGATATAACACCAAAGATGCATATGATGAAGCTGGTTTAAGACGTGGTAGGGCTGGTTTGTTCGGTGGTAAAGGTAAACCTGAAAATACGTGGTATGGTGATATGATGATATACGCATCTGATACTAGTGGTACTTTAAGAACCATAAAAGCTAAAAATAATGTACTATCACTTGGTTCTATGAGATTATATAGAGACCCAAATTAAGGTATGAGTAATTATGGATATTTTTAACGTAAGAAATTTTTACAGAATACCACCAAAACGGTATGAAATCATAAAGGAAACAGAAGAATCATTCGAGTCCGTTCCCTTTACGGAAACAGAACGTTATGCTTGTATTGTTAATATCTTTGATGTAAATAAAAATATGATTTTACAGGCTAAACTACCAAGTGAACAAGTTTTTACAGGGTTCGCTAGTAAATCTGCCTTTCTACGAGAAATTCGTGGTTTACTCGTACCTAATTCAATTGAAAGTAAATATTATAATCCATCAACTCAAAGTACTTCATTCAATCCCGATAAAAATTCGTGGATGTTTAATCCAGCCACATCGAACATTGAATTTTTCGTAGACCCAGCTTCTTTGAATGAGGAAGGAACTTACTATATTGAATTTCACTTTGTAACGGATACGTTTGAAAGTACTAAATCGGAAAAATATAATTTTATTATAACTGAAATATCATCAGACAGAACAGAAATAAGATTAAATCCAAATTCAAGTGATGAGAGTTTTATAAACAGATTTAATCGATTTAAGAATTATTTAAACCAAGAGAAAATAATTCCATCAAAAAAAGGAGTAGATGTTTCATATGATATTGTAAGAAGAATAATTTATAACTATTTAAATTTATTTTATAAGAGAACAAATATAAATGATTTTGTTAGGAAGGCTACTGTTGTAAGTGAAGAACTTGGGGTTATTAATTTATTCACGTATTTGCGGCAATATTATTTGGTAGAGGAAGTTGATGTTATAATGAGTAATATTGTTAATATTATAATGAGTACTTCTTTTGGAAATGAAAAGGATAGTTTACAGGGTAGACTTGTAATAAGAATTTTACAAAATAATCCTCTCTTACTTTTAATCAAAGAATATGAAGATGTTCCAAGTGAAGATAATTTTGACAAAGTAGAAAAGAAAATATTTGAGTTGTTCAAACGATATTTTACTGAAGAGTTATTTAAATTAGTAGATGTAGAACTTATTTCCGATTTAGTACTACCTGAAATAGATGAGGTAATAACTGATTGTCAAGTCTTGGAACAAGGGCTTGCACCTAATAGACTTCCTGATGAAAGAAACGTGATTGTATGTAACGGTGTAACCTATGATTGGGATGTTGATTCTAATACGTGGCAAAAAAGAATAAACGAATCTACTGGCTGTGATATTGTTTACAATAATACTCCACCTATTGATGGTATAACTTCTGTGGTTTGTGATGGTACGACTTACAATTGGGATTTTGGTTTAAAAGATTGGATACCAGAGGGAGTTGATACAGATGGTATTACCACTAACTGCCAAGATGAAAGAGGGTGTTTGATAATAAAGCAACAAGAACCCCCTGCTGGTGGCTATGGTTCCCGAGAAGAATGTTGTGGTGAAATTTACGAGTGGGATGGTAATGTGTGGAACTTTGTAGATTATGGTGGTGATGATATAAATCGTGATAGGCAATTTGAATAGTAAAGATTTTAGTGTTAGATATTTATATTATAATAGATAAATAAAATGGCCAACAAGAATTTTACAACATCGGAAGTATTCATTTACCCAGACAAATTATCATTTGATGCTCAAGGTAATTTGAATGTGTATTATGAAAGAGAAGTTAGAGTGGACGGATTGGCTGATGATGAGTATCTTGAAAAATTGGACATAACAGAAGAAGAAGCAAATAATAGAGATGATGTTTTAACTGAAATAGTTACATTTCAAGTAAAATTAGGACCAAATGAACAACAAGTTGGTTCTTTTACTGATAAGATTTTTTATCATATACGAAAAACAGAAACAGAACAACCCCATACCTGTAACGATGTTATAACTCAACGAATTGCTCCGCAAAATATAATCGGACCTTTAAAAGGAAGAACGATTATAGAATGTAACAATAAAAAATATAAATGGAATACCGTACTTAATATATGGATACAAGATACTAGTTCCACTCCCGACCCAGAATATGATGGTTGTTACATTAGAGATAATCAAATTAATCCAATAGATTTACCTGGTGACCAGAAAAATCAACAAATAATAACGTGTGAGGGAATAACATATGAATGGGACGAGGATTCATCGACTTGGCAACGAGTATTAGGTGGGCCGGGAGACCCTAACGATGGACCTGACGATTGTACTGTTCTTGCTGATGGCATTCCACCATCTGAATTACCCGATAATAGAACGGAAATACTTTGTGATGGTGTTTATTGGATTTATATCAATGGGCAATGGATTAAACGAGATGAGGTACAAGGAGAAGGTGATGATGAAGTTACTCCGTGTATCGCTATTCAATATAATCTTAGTCCCGAGTTAATACCAGAATTAGGAAATCCTACTCGACTTACGTGTGATGGAATAGTTCACGAATGGAATGGTTCCCAATGGAACCCTGTACAAGTTAATGGTGATTGTGATGCTCTCGCTAACAATCTCCCACCATCACAGATAGGGGGTAAAGAAGTTATTAGTTGTAATGGAACAGATTACTATTGGACACCTATTCCCGCACCTGGTAGATGGGAAGAATTAACTACAGGTGGTGGTACTCCTATTCAAAACGACAGTAGTAATGGTACACTTCCTGGTGTTGCGAGCTTAAATCCAACGAATGGAAGAACTATAAATGTAGGAATAAAGCCATCTAAATCAAGTGGAACAAGGGGGGGTAGATAATGTTAAAAGGAAGAACGATAAAAATACCCCTAAGTTTAGGAAGTTCAAATGGTTTATATGATATATTAAAAAATCCAAATTATAAAAATTCTTTCATTACTCCATATGGGAACAATGAACTTTCTATCCGTGCTGCTAGAGGACGTACATCGAACACAAGCGACGCAACTCAATTAAAAAATATTAGTGGATTTATAGAACCACAATCAGAGAGTAACGTAAAAAGATTTATTTTAAATATTTCACCGATTCGATATGACTACAATGAAGATTCGATTCCGAACTATACCACCTTAACTATAAACCCAACCGTAGACCCCAACTCTAACAATGCACCCAAATTAGACCGAGATGATTTTCAAATACAAATAGCAGCTGTTGGTAATATAGATATAAGGGCTGGTATAAACATAACATTACGAAGTTCTGATAATTCAAGTTCTCTTATCTATGAAATAGAT
>Ga0129342_1001454_pt1 | contig 10583 bp, 17 predicted proteins | sample CPBDNA_5_FD_94426 | JGI IMG/M metagenome (GOLD analysis project Ga0129342, IMG submission 94426) | Freshwater to marine salinity gradient microbial communities from Chesapeake Bay, USA - CPBay_Sum_15_0.2_DNA | ecosystem: Environmental > Aquatic > Marine > Coastal | place: USA: Chesapeake Bay...
AGTATTTGTCTCTTTTCTTCATTGCACGTTGCAATTTCAGTTCACTAGCATGTTCCAAATAAAGTTTACCCTGTAAATGTTCATATTCATGTTGAAAACATCTGGCATCTATACCATCTAACCAATCTTCTACTTGAGTTTTGCCATCATATAGAGTATAACTTACTTTACACTTTGCAGGACGATTAACTATAAAATACAGTAAAGGAAATGTTAAACAACCTTCTTCCATGTTTACAGTATCTTCACTAAATTCAAGTATCTTTGGATTATAGACACCTACATCTCCTGAACCGTGTAAATTCATTACAAACATATTATAACTATTGCCTATTTGTGGACCTGCTAATCCTATACCATGTCTATTGTGCATGAGTTCAAACATGTCTACTTCTCTTTGTGCCCAATTGGCATCATCAGGAGCAGTAAAGGGATCTATATCCGCAGGTCTATGAAGAGCAGGATGTTTTGGATCAACTAGTTCGCATAGCCATTTATCAGTAGGTTCTAACATACTACTATTTATTAATTACTTGCCCTGTCCTCTGTATTTTTTGTGACACCTTTTTTTGTGTTTGTTCATAGTTGATAAGGCAATTTTGACACTTCTGCCTCTGCCGCCTTGTCCAATAGAACTAGCCTTTCTTGTGGGTGTTATTGTTGTTTTATTATATATTTTTGCCATTTAATTCCAAAATTTATTTACTAATTTATCTTCCAATAAGTATGCTTCTTTTTCCCAAGGTGTTCTACTATAAGGTACATTTGAAAAATCTATACGTTTCCATTTGTTTAGATTTGGGTGTAAATCTCCTTTAATAAATTGCTTGGCATGAACAAGTTCATGTGATAAATTTAACATCATTTCTTCTAATGTAAATTTATAATCAAAAGACTGTCTTGCTATTTCTATCTCGACACCATCCTTATCGCCCCAACAAAGTGCTGAATTATTACCATCACACTTTGAAACTATTGCAATATCTATATTTACCTGTCTTTTTAATCTAGGTAATAAGTATTGCATTACATTACAAACAAACATTTCAACTTGTTTTTTCTTTGCAATTCTTCCTGTTATGTTCAAATGCATATAATATTATAACTTAATTGTTTTATTTGTCAAGATGTATTTAATTATAATTTCATATAAATTCTTTTGTATAGCCTGTGATGCTCTATAAAGTTTAGTAGGACCGTTTAATTCTATTACAAAACAATTACCTTTTAAATCTTGTAATATGTCTAATGCACCAAAGTTAATATTTTTACTCTTTGCTAATTTAATAAATTTATCGCTAATTAGATTTATTTTTTTATTATCTGGATTTATAATATCTATTTTTCCGTTGTCCTTTAGACTACAAAATATACTGTCATTGTCAGATGTTTTTTTATAGGTACATATTTTATCGTTTATAAAAATTGTTCTGTATTTAACTACAGGATTGCCAGTTTCTATAAACTCTTGTAATATATAATTTTTATTTAAATAATCTTCGTCTTGATTCAATATATCTATTTGATTTATAATGTCTAATTTATTTTTACATAATTTTAAATGTTCAGATAGAGAACCTGATACTGGCTTAAAAATTAAAGGATAGTTTTTATCTTTTATATCGTCTATAGAGTGATATGTTTTAGGTGTAGATATATTATTATTAATACAAAATTTATCAAATGCATTTTTATTATATATCTCACATGTTTCTATAGAAGGATATACATTTGTATTTGCTAATATGTGTTTTTGTTCTAGTAGATAATCTACATTAGATGCACCAAAATTTAGAAAAACAAAATCTTCAGAAGTGAATTTAAATTCTGTTATATCTTTAGGTAGTAATTTAAATTTTATATTATGTTGTTCTAATGTATCTAAAAATAAAAGATAATCTTTATCACGTTTACCCGTGCCGTGTATTTCCATTTGGCTGTAAATATAGAACATAATAGTATTTAACTTAAAAGAATGGTACCCTGTAGGAGAATCGAACTCCTGTTGCATGGATGAAAACCATGTGTCCTAACCACTAGACGAACAGGGCACAAATTGGTGGGATGGTTTGTAGTTGTTACGCATGTCGTAAATAGAATTGTGGACTTGGTAATCTATCACAAACCTGTCCCATACCCGAGGTTATTACACCCCCTATTATAAATAAGAGTGAGGAGCAGTACACATTGGGAATTTACCATGGGGAACAGTAGTTACTACACTCACCTTTTTACCCAAACCCAGTTTACGAAATACCACACGGGCTCCTCAATTATTTTTTCTTAATTGCCTAGACAGTTCTGCTGTAACTCTTCGTTCTTCTAACCGTGTTTTAAATGCAAGTAAGTCGTCTTCCTTTAAAATACGTTTCATAGCATCATGTGGCTTTATATCTAATTGTCTAGCCACAAAGGCAGTAAATTCTATTAAATTATATCTGCCTATGTTATGCTTTTTACATATCGCCTCGACATCTACTTGATTGTTAAATTCTTCGTCTTTGTAAATGTCATTGCTCATATGTTATTATACATAATCTGAAGGATTTGTCAACTTATATTTCCATTTATTTGTATTTTGTACACTAGTGTAAGCATCTATTAGTTGATCGCCTTTAAGTTCTTCACCAAAGTACACAATAGATCCATCTTCTAATGTTCTTTCTATGAGTCCACTATTAAAACTTCTATCAACAACGGACTTACCATCTTCTGTATCTTGTGGTCTATTATCATACCACATACTATTAATACTATGAGCATGAATGCCAGAAACACCCTTTGCCCATTCTTCTGCTAATATTAAAAGCCGCTGTCTTTCTACTACTTCGTCGTATTGTCCCATATTAATATTTATACCTCAGTTTCTGGATCTTGTAATGTAAGTGGTTCTTCTAATGCTTCTTCGTGTTCAAACTCTAGTAGTTCTTCTTTCATTTCAATAATGCCAAATGCATCTTCCAGTTCTGTGCCAACAGGATCTCCTAGTAACCAACTTACACTACATTGACTTATAGTAAAGTCACCTGCATCTAGTGTTCCCATAAAATCATTTGCAAATTCACAGTATAATAAATCTGCATCACAGTTAGGATTATTTTCTAACCAAGTCTGAAATGCTACCGTTGGAGGGCTCCATGCACTATCAAAGTACCCTGTTATTTCTGAATAAGTTTCTCCTTCATCAAACTCTAATCCGTGATCTCCTTTTATATCCCATTTAGTACCCCAATTAGTTACTGCATCATTATATTCCCAGTCACCATCTAAGGGTGCTATTGCAGATAAGAGTCCATTATTTGTTTTATCGTCCTCTAGAATATCCCAAATTCTTTTTATTTCTTTAGTGGGACCACCCATTCTAACTTGATTATTACACCAATTAGGCATTCTACACCAAATCCTTAATCTGTCTTAAAATTGCATCTACTTCAGGGTCATTGAGATGCCCAAAAACATCATCCGTTATACCAGAAGTGTAACAAATTTCCCAAGGTATTTCATTCTCTTCCAAACTACCAGGGAAGTTTGGACTAAAACTTTCTAACACAGCAAGTTCCCAAAGTCCGTCTGCACCACCAAATGTGGTTGGTCCTTTAATTACACTAGCACCATATCCATTATCAAATTTGTATATTTTTTGAATACGTTCATTTAACGTATTTGTTTCTACTAAGAATTCATTCATTATCCTACCACCGTTTTTAATACTTCAACAATTACTTTACCGTATTTGGCAAACCAACCTTGATCTTCAGTCATTGCTAATTCAGGCATAAGCATAAGTGCTGTTTCTGTTCCTAGAAACGCATTACCAATAAGTAAAAATCCAGCACTAGAAACTAACAGATACATATGATCATTTGCTCTGAAACTATGTATAATTACAAATGTTGTGCCTAATATCATTGACAAATATGCAAATATTTCCATGTCAGGACTTTCGCCTAATGCCACAGTCATTCCAATAAACAATGCAGAGCACCCTACAATTTTTAATGTAGATTGAATAAAGTTATTAATTTGCTTTTTCTGTTTGCTTGTCATTTTTAATCACTCCTTTTTCAATAAGGTAATCTATACTAATCCAACCAAATACCCAATTAATCACGATAAAATCCGTCCCTAACACCAAAACGTGTTATTGTTAAAAACAAGGCACTTGTAAATATTGTTTGCATAAATTCAATCATCCGTTTGCCAACATAAACATTATATAAATCACAATAACATATATACTATTAAGAGTAGCAAAATTACATCGTTGTACTACATTAACCTGTGGAAAGGTCCACTTGGGTAGTCTTACATAGGATACTATCCAAACAAATACCGCTACAAATAAAATATAACCTGTCATTATAATTTCTCTCCTAATTCAAATCCTCTGAATGTTTTAAATCTTGGAAAACGTAGACTCCAAGTATTACTATCTTGTCCTATAGTGGCCGCATCAGCTCTGATCTCTACAAGTTGACCAATAACACTATCCTGTGCCGCCCAAACATCCTTACGCATATCATCAGTAAGTCCACTACCCACATTTACATGGAAAAACTTACCATCGTCTTCACCTTCAACTACAAGAGCACCCAACATGCCTTCGTTTTTGCCTGTGCCTTCTTCTAATGCAATTACTTTAAGTGTAACTTCAATAAAAGGCTTTATTTTTAACCAAGCATGACTTCTCTTACACTTATATACTTCGTGTATTGGTTTTATCATAAGACCTTCGTATCCTTTGTCTAAAGCAATTTTGTTTAGATCAGCAAATAACTCCTGTCCTTGCTCTGTGTCCATGTCCATTTGCCAGTAATCTACAACCTTAATACAGTCTTCTTTGTCTCTGTATTCTTCTAGTTGTAATTTTCTTTCCAATGTGTTAGCACTACTCTCTCCTTCCTGAAACTCATCTAACGACAGCACATCAAATAGTGCCAGGTAGGCGTCTTGTGTTTGAGCACCTTCTTTTCTATGAACTTGCTTCATTAATGTTTGGAAGTCATCACTCATAACCTCACCATCAAAGACAGTATCGTTATATTCTGGCTTACTCAGAGCCTCTTCAATGTGAGGGAAGTTACTGAGTAACTTTCCATTACGCGAGTATAAAGTAGCACTACCATTTTGCACAATAGCAATAACTCTTACACCATCATATTTGTATTCTACAATACATTGTCCTTTTATCTTTTTAGGATGTTTTGCTCCGTCATGTGCTAACATACAACCAAATACAGGCACAGTTCCTGGTGCAACACCATTTACTGTTTTAACACTGACACCACATCTGAGGTCTTTAATTAGTATTCTTCTATACCAATCGTTCCATTGCTCACTAGTAGCAGTATCACATAGTTCTTGTATAGCATCACGAGCCGCATGTCCAGTTAATTCTCTTTCATATAAGCCTTCAGCAAGTACATAAAAGTCTGCATCAGTAATGCCTTTACCATCTGTTTCACTAACAGGAACTTGTTGCACACCAAATGTAACTAAAGGATTAAGTGCCCATTGTAATCCATGTCTAAAATCTGCTTCAGCAATATGATCAGCAACAACAGACTCTTTAAAAAGTCTGCTATTATCTGATTCTAACTTTTGTATTATGTTCCAAGGATTCATTAAACGTTCCTCACAACATGATCATCAAAACCATTGTCAATAAAACTACCATCTGGATTTCTACCAGGAGATATTGAAGCATGTATAACATTATCATAATCTCTAATGTCGTAACCAGTTCTTGCTAATACACTATTAGCAATTCTTTCTCTCATCAACTTCATAAAAGGAACATTAATATTTACAGGGTATTCTGAGCCTTCTGGATGATTAACATTCTCTTCGTGATTGTACCACATGGATTCTAAACTTGTAAGTTGAATTGTAACACCTGATTCATCAGTGTTATTGTTAGAACAACTAACTGTATTAATTATAAATCCATCTACAGATGTAATTTTATCTTTGCTTTGATTTTGTGTGTATATTGACATAAAAACTCCTACCTTTTTATTTAATTTATACAACTATTATAGCAACTTTTAGAGATTTGTCAACCTTTTTATCAAATCTTTTTCAATATTTTTAAAAAAAAGATAAATAATTATGTAACAAGATTGTAACATAAATGTTGCTTTTGTAACAGTACTCATTAGAGTTGAGTTATGCAAATTTAGTACAATCGTTACTACATTACAGGAGAATATTATGGCGAAACCATTAGGTATAGTAGCCATGCTAACCCTACTCATTAGTGGTCCAGCATTGGCTGACAATCACATCGAAAAATCTGATGTGGACAAAGTTATTTTTACTAAATCAAATGAAATTTTCTTTCAAATGAAAGACAAATCTGTCTATCGTGGAGATATCATTAGATCTAATAGATGTGACTTCAAACGAAAAAATCACTACAGATATGTATTCAAAGACAGAATACACAACTCTTTTGCAGTTGAACACAATGAAGGCTTTTCAACATGTAGGTTCCGTAACTTGGAGAAACTAGCATGAAGAAAGTATGGAAAAAATTTGATAAAATGATGAAGTCTGGAAGACTCAATAAAGTCGTAAAATTATCTATTACCTAGGTAATACTTTATAATCACGATAAAATTGCTGAACGCATACTGCTTGCCAGTGTGCGTCAGCCTGAGCATCGTGTAAATTTTGCTGTATGGCTTTACGAGGATCTACGGGCATCATCTTAAATAATGTTCTACAATCATTTACTTGCCAAAAAAACCAATTCATATGATGATCAAAGTCTCTGAATAAATGTTCTATAATAACCATATCAAATTGAGGACCTTGGCACCAGATTGTTTCACACCCTGTTAACCAAGCATTAAGTTCTTTCATAAAGGTATCCACAGGTACTCTGCCTTCGTCTGTAAAGGCAACATCCTGTATGGCTTGATCTTGTTTAGCCCACCATTCTAGTGTTTTGTCATCAACGAATCTGCCCTTTTTAGTTTGAGAATCTGCATCTAATTTCCAATGCTTTCCATCAAAAGGTTCGTTAGATGTAAAAGGATCAAACTTTACTCCGCCCACAGATAAGATAACACTTTCAGGTAAAGTACCTAGTGTTTCTATATCTATCATTGCATGAGTTGCCATTTAAAATCCTGATGTCCAATGTGCATATTCTTCTTTGCAGTCAAACTCACCACATATACATTGGTTTTCTTCTAATTGTTCTCCGTTGAGGCCTTCACGTTTTCTCTCTTTAGCACGTTCTAAGTCTGCCCAACCACTTTCAATATGTCTAACTGCCATTATACTGCCTCCGCAATTCTATTAATAGCAATATCTTCATTTGATATTTTATCTGTAATGTCACTAAATCCATATGACTCAACAATAAAATATCTAGTTTCTTTAACTATGTCTTCTTTTCTCATCACTTCGTAACCAATCTGTGGTACTTCAGCAATAATATCTCCTACTGATAATGAATGCATATCTCTGTATGTTACAACTTCACCATCTTTACGAGTAATTGTTTTCATTTTAAAACCTGATACATGTTTATCAAAAACAATGTCCTCACCTGTGTCTTCATCTAAATAACATTGATTTAGAATTGAGAATACTTCATTTTTGCTGGTAACAGTATAATCTCTATCACCTTCTGTAAGACCGTTAAATCTACCATCTACTTCACATACTTTAGTGTAGTGTGAAAAGAATTCGGATTTAAAGTTTATTTTATCTTCTAAACTACGCATTGTTTCCATTTTTGCATGGTATAGAGGATATTTTTCAGCGGCACCAAAGTGTCCTCTGTCATTTGAATTAACGTAATCTGATATCTCGTCAGTAACTTTAATTTGATAAATGTCGTATTGCATAAAAACTCCTACCTTTTTATTTAAACTATACATATATGATAGCATAAATTGAGGAGTTGTCAACCTAAATTACGACATTTTTTGAAGTTTTTATAGAGTAATTTTGTAATCATCTGGCAATTCAGGTTTTTCATTAATAGGTGCTAGTTGCCCTGCACCTTTTACACCTTCAGCCCAAATCATTTTTTCAAATGGATCTTGCTTACCTTCTTTGACTCTTTCCCAAAACTCAGAAGGTTTACCTATTTTATCTAAGAACCATGCAATTTTATGAGCAGAATTTACACGAGCATTTTGCATATCTGTATGCCCAAAGTCTTTTGGATCTTGTGGATTACCTTCCATATACTTTCTATTTTGAAAAGTTTCGTCATCATTGTTACCTGTGATGTCTGCTCTGTCGTGGATAAACTCAAAATCTACTCTTTCAAAGATATCAAGCATATATGCAATATGACTTAACCAGGCATCGTTCTGAGGATTTTGACTTAGATGTCCCATTAATATAAACCAATCTCTAGGAACAATAGGTAATATTGCATAAGGATGTCCATTATGATTATCTTTAGGACCTAACAGTTTAAATTGACCATTGTATTGATCTATAACGTCGTCCCAGCCTTCTGAAACCATTAAACAATCATCGTTCCAGAAAAAGAACCAATCTCCTGTTGCCGCTCCTGCTAGTGTATTAACGTAAATATGTAGATTCTCATATCCAAGTGGTTTAAATATACTTGCCCTGGCTTCTATACCAACCTCTTTCAAATCTTCTGCTATTTCTTCTTTTATGTAATCAATTACACTTTGATCATCTTCGTCTACACCAAACAATATTTCCAGTCTTTCTGGATGTTTTGCTTTACTTACTAAAGAATTTAAACTTTTTCTTAATGTTTCTCTACGACCTCTTGTAGGCAATAAGATAGATATAACTGCTGGTTTTGTTTTAGGTTGTTGTTTTGCCATTTTGACTTACCTCTGTTTTTCTATTATGACTGTTTTCACCTGTAAATAACTTTCTAATATTTCCTCTAAATGTATAATGTCCCACATGATTAAGAGCAGTACGTGGATCTAAATAAACAGTACCTCCCATATTTTGCCATGTTCTACAGAACATATAATCTTCACTTAGATATCTTCTGCTTTCTGGATCAATTACAGTATCAAATAATGCATACATGAACGGCTCAAACTTTTGATCCACATTAATATCATTTACATATTTGAACTCTGGGTGTGCATCAAACATTTGCTGTATTACATCTTTTTTAATACACATAAAGCCAGTTCCAGCATCTTTTAATTTTACTAAGTTGTCTTCTATTTGTACTTGCGGTGTCTTATTACCATCTTTATCTGATACGAAATCAAAGTTTACAACATAGTTTGAACTGTGACCTTCTATTGTATTTTCATCTTCATTTAAATCAGGATTTCTAGCGGCACTTATAATACTATTCCAGTTAATTGCTTTCTTAGGATAAGCACCAACAACAATTGGTTTGTCATATGCTACCATTCTAAGAATGTCTTCTGGATTAAATTCAATATCAGCATCAATAAAGAACAAGTGTGTTGCCGCTTTATTTTCCATGAAGAAACTTGTTAGTGTATTTCTGCCTCTGGTAACTAAACTTTCGTTAGCAAGAGTGCTAACAGTATATTGAATATTATATTTATTAAATAGTATTGCTAGTCTCATCATACTTCTAAAGTATGGTTCTCCTAGTTGTCCCCCATAACAAGGTGTTGCTATAAAGATATGTTTTTGCCTAAGTAATCCTAAAGGTACTTCAATTTTTTCATCTAATAGTCTGTACATGACATCTTTGTCATTAGTTTGTACTTCAGGCTTTTCAGCCTTCTTTGTTTTTCTCTTTGCCATTTTTTACCTTGTGTGTCCTAATAATAAATCGGGGTCTTCTTCGTCATTTATATATTCAAATATATTATCTAAATATACTCTTTCCTTGTCGTTATTTAACAATATTCTTTCGTCAACAAACAAAAGATCGGTATTGTTTTCAAATGCAAGATCTATAAGTTCGTCTCTGCGTTTTTTATCGTATGTCATTCCTAGAATACTTGGAAATATTATACCTTCAATATTTGGATCACGTATAAAGTCTTCTAACATAGGTTCCCAATGACAAAAACTTAGTTCTAATGGATAGTCTGCTGGCTCAATACCAACGTCTTTACAAAACTGTTGCATAATCATACTTGTTACAAAGAAAGGAGTTGTTTCACAAAACCTACTATTCATATCAATATAATTAATCCAAGTTTTATTTGTATCTATATTTGTTAAAGGTTGTCTATATGTTCTGTGTAGTCTAAAGTATCCACCTGGTCTACGTCTGCCATAGTTACCACCTTTTACTAATACTCTGGTATCAAAACTCCAACGGGTAATATCAGTTTCGTTATTAATATTACCATGTAAGTGCCCTTGTTGAAATAACCAACTTTGCCCAGGAGAAGCATTACAAGGAATACTATGCTCTAAGCATAGTTTTTGTATTTCCTGATAACTTAACTGCTCATCGTATGCCTTTTGAGTTATCATTCTGCTTTCTTCCCATGGTAAAATCTGCATAGTATTAGAATCCCATGCTTCTGTGATTGGACTCCAAATGCTAAACATACCCGGGCCATGTCCAAACCAAATACCTTGGTGAAAGTTTAATGTTCTACCATGTTTGGCTTGATTAG
>Ga0129342_1001455_pt1 | contig 10579 bp, 8 predicted proteins | sample CPBDNA_5_FD_94426 | JGI IMG/M metagenome (GOLD analysis project Ga0129342, IMG submission 94426) | Freshwater to marine salinity gradient microbial communities from Chesapeake Bay, USA - CPBay_Sum_15_0.2_DNA | ecosystem: Environmental > Aquatic > Marine > Coastal | place: USA: Chesapeake Bay...
CGCCGAGCCCGACGCGGGCTGCGTGGTCGGTCCGCCGGTCCGAAGGGGCGTGGTGGCGCCGCGCTCGAGGCGATCGACCCGGACAGCAAGGCCCGCGGCCGAGGAGTCGGCCGATGGGAGTAGCAGCCGCGCCGCGAGCAACTCCAAGTGCAGCCGTGGCGCCGTTGCGCCACGCAGCTGGGTCAGACCATCGCTGACCAGATCAGCGGCGCGAGACAACTCGGCGAGGCTGAGTTCGCCGACCTGTCGACGCATCACCTCGATCTCGGCATCGGGTGCATCGAGGATCGCCAGGGCATCGTCACCCGGGATGGCGGAGAGCACAATGAGGTCGCGCAGCCGCTGCAGGAGATCGGTCGCGAAGCGCCGCGGATCGTGGCCCGCGTCGATGACGCGATCAATCACGGAGAAGAGGCGCGCACCCTCACCCGTGGCAATCGCATCGATCGTGTCGTCCACCAGCGCTTGATCAGTGACTCCAAGTTGGGCGGCAACAAGGTCGTGGGTCAGCCCTTCTGGACCCGACCCGGAGATCAACTGACCGAGGATGGACAGGGCGTCGCGGACGCTGCCTGCCGCGCTGCGGGCCACGAGCGCAAGCGCCGTTGGGTCGGCGGCCACGCCCTCCTCCTCGCAGACGTGGGCAAGATGCTGCTGGAGAATGCGCGTCGGCACTAGGCGGAAGGCGTAGTTGAACGTCCGCGACCGGATCGTCGGGATGACCTTGTCGGCTTCCGTGGTCGCAAAGATGAAGCGGACGTGATCGGGCGGCTCCTCAACGAGCTTGAGCAAGGCATTGAAGCCTGCATTGGTGACCATGTGCGCCTCGTCGACGATGTAGACCTTGTAGCGCGAGGCGACGGGGGCGAACATCGCGCGCTCCCGGAGTTCGCGGGTGTCATCGACACCGCCGTGACTGGCCGCATCGAGCTCGATCACATCGATCGATCCGGGCCCATTGGGGGCGAGATCGATGCAGCTGCGGCAGGTGCCGCAGGGCTCGGGGGTCGGTCCCTGCTCGCAATTGAGCGAGCGGGCCAGGATGCGTGCGGTCGAGGTCTTGCCGCAGCCCCTCGGGCCCGAGAGCAGGTAGGCGTGATGCACGCGGTCGTTGGTCAGGGCCCGCGAGAGCGGCTCCGTCACATGCTCCTGGCCCACGACATCGGCCAGCCGGCCGGGTCGGTAGGTGCGATACAGGGCCGTGGACACCCGGTCACCCTAGTCCGGCGCTATGACGATGGGGACCCCCCGCACACCCGTCAGAGCCCACCTGCCCTTGCTGCCTTCCGGCCCTGGGGGATTCAGCAGGGTGACGCCATGCGGGGGGTCGACAGGAGTCTATGCGCCCGACCGGCCGCCGGGTGCTGGCGGACGGCCCGGCCCAAGCGAAAGCCCGGCCGACACGGTGATCGACCGGGCTTCCGGCGAGCGCGGAGGATAGGGGATTTGAACCCCTGAGGGATTGCTCCCAACACGCTTTCCAAGCGTGCGCCCTAGGCCACTAGGCGAATCCTCCGTCGCTGAGGGTACCCAAGCCGATCAGAGTGCGGCCCGTGCGGTCGGCCAACATCACGGTTCGGTCATGCGCCGCGTCGCGCCACGACTCCCGGCATTCACCGACCTAGACTTACGCCACCGTGCGAGGTGCACCGAGCACCTCGAGGCGATCTCTCCAGGAGGACGGGCTCGATGAGCGTTCCCAGCGGCGGTCCACGACCGAGTGCACGTCACCGCCGGAGGCAGAGCCCCGTCGTCGCCGTCGTCCTCGTCGTCATCGGCATGGTCATCCTCTTCGGCGCGGGCTACGGACTCTCTCGGATCATTCAGGGGTCCGGCGCCTCGGATGCCAGCAGCACCACCCAGCCGACCAACGGCTCGACGACCTCGGCTCCCGAGCCCGAGCCCTGCGTCACCGTCACCGTGACGCCGGGTGCTGGACTGCCTAGTCCGGCCCAGGTCACGACCAACGTCTACAACGCCACCGACCGCACCGGCCTCGCCGCTTCTACGGCCGAGGAGTTGCAGGTGCGTGGATTCCTCATCGGCGTGATCGACAACGATCCCCTCGCCAAGACGATCACCGGCGTGGCCGAGATCCGTCACGGCCCATCCGGCGAGCAGGCGGCACGACTCATGGCCTTCTACCTGCCGGGCGCAGAACTCGTCGATGATGGACGCAAGGACGCAACCATCGACACGGTTCTCGGTGCGGCGTACACCGCGGTCGCGCCGCAATCCGAAGTTGATGCCGCGCTCGCTGCACCCTCGCCATCGCCGAGCGGACCCGGATGCTCGCCGTCACCGACCGCGAGCACAGCGGCAGAATCCACGGAGGAGACCGCGAGCCCCGCAGCCCCATAAGGCCCTGAGCAGACTTCACGGAAGAGCACCAGGGGCCCCGCCGCCGTCACTAACCTGCCCCCGGAAGGGGGCACGATGACCGATGCGGCGCGCATCCCACGCTCAGCCTGGACCGTCGCCCTCAGTGCCGCGACCCTCGGCGTCATCTATGGCTACGACGGGTCCAATGTCGCCGGTGCTCAGCTGTACTTCCAGGACTTCTTCGGCCTGAACAACGACGATTCCTCGGTCGAGACGATCGTCACGGCCACTATCTACGGCGAACTCATCGGAGTCCTCCTCGCGGGCTTCATCATCAATCGGTTCGGCCGCAAGCCGACTATCGTCGCGGTCGCCGTCGGCTACGTCGCCTTCTGTCTCGCGAGCGCTCTTGCACTGACCCCCGTCATGCTCGGCGTCTCGCGCCTGCTCCTGGGCGTCGCCATCGGCATCTCGCTCGTCGCTGTCCCGATCTTCGTGGCCGAATCCGTCCCCGCCCGAATCCGCGGAGCCACGCTCGTCGCGTACCAGGTGGCGGCCGTCGTGGGACTGATCATCGGCTACCTCGCGGCATTGGCGCTCAGCGGTCTCGCGGAAACCATCAACTGGCGCCTCATGCTCGGCCTTGCCGCCGTGCCCGCCATCATTCTCATCCCGGCGCTCCTGCGGCTACCCGAGACCGCGCGCTACCTCGCGATGAAGGGGCGTCTCGACGAAGCCCGCGCATCGCTGTCACGCGTCGACCCCGGCGCCGACATCGACGCCGAGCTCGCCAGACTCGCCGCATCCTCAGGTCAGGCCAGCGCCGGGCGACTGCGTGAGATGGTCCGTAGGCCCTACCTGCGGGCGACGGTGTTCGTCGTCGGCCTCGGCTTCTTCATCCAGATCACCGGCATCAACGCCACCGTGGCCTACGGACCTCGGATCTTCGAGGCGATGGGCGTCACGACCAAGACCGCGTCGATCCTCATGTCGACCCTGGTCCAATGCATCGCCCTCGTGGCCGTATTGGCGTCGATGGGAGTCGTCGACCGGTGGGGGCGCCGACCGATCCTGCTCACCGGCATCTCCATCATGATCGCGTCGCAGCTGCTCATGGCGGTCGTCTTCGCGACGCAACAGGGTGCGACGTTCACGACCCTCCAGACCGTGCTGGGATTCGTAGGCCTTGCCGGAATCAATGTGGGCTTTGTCTTCGGATTCGGCGCGTTGGTGTGGGTCTACTCGAGTGAGAGCTTCCCGGCACGTCTGCGTGGGTATGGCTCGAGCGCCATGCTCGGCGCAGATCTGCTGGCCAACATCATCATCGTGCAGTTCTTCCTCACCGTGCTCAATGCCATCGGCGGTTCGTGGTCCTTCGGGGTCTTCGCTATCCTCGCCGTGCTTGCCTGGTTCTTCGTCTGGCGCTTGGCGCCGGAGACGAAGGGTCGCGAGCTCGAGGAGATCCAGGGCTACTGGGCGAACGGCGGGCACTGGCCCGGGAAGGGGTCACGCTGATGCTGCGTGCCGGGGTCGACCTCGGGGGGACCAAGATCCAGACGGTCATCGTCGACCCCGACGGCACTGTGCTGGGTCAGTGCCGACTGCCGACACCGCAGGACCGTGGCCCGGCCGGTGTCCTGGACGCCATCGTCGAGTCAGTGCGCGCGGCGCGTGACGATGCGGGAGCCGCGCAGTCGGATCTCCTAGGCGTCGGCGTGGGCTCACCCGGCCAGATCGACCACGATGCCGGCACGGTCAGCCACGCGGGGAACCTCCCCGACTGGCTGGGCACGATCGAGGTCGCTGCGCCATTGCGCACAGCACTGGGAGTGCCCATCGAACTCGCCAACGACGTGCAGGTGGGCGTCATGGCGGAATCGCGCCTCGGAGCCGGACGCCCCTACTCCTCGATGCTCGGCATCTTCTGCGGCACAGGCGTCGGTGGCGGCATCGTCATCCACGACGAGCTCTGGCTTGGTCGCGGTGCGGCTGGCGAGGTCGGTCACATGGTCGTCGAGCCCGACGGAGCCCCCTGCCCCTGCGGGCGCAAGGGATGCCTCGAGGCGTACGCCGGCCGCGCGGCGATGGAGGCCGAGGCACGGCGCCGCATCGCCAAGGGCAAGCACAGCAACCTCATCACGATCATGGAGAAGAAGGGCCGGACCCGGATGTCGAGTGGCGTCTGGGCGAAGGCGCTGGCGAAGGACGATCACCTCGCGGTGCACCTGATCGATCGCGCCATCTGGGCACTCGGTCTGGCGGCAGCGAGCGCCGTGAATCTGCTCGACATCGAGGCGGTCGTCATCGGTGGAGGACTGGGCACGCGACTTGGAGCACCCTTCGCTGATCGCATCCGCGACGAGATGCTGCCCCACCTGATCCTGCCGGAGAAGGCACCCCAGGTGCTCAGTGCTGCGCTCGGCGATCTCGGCGGGGCGATGGGGGCGGCGCTGCGTGTCGAGCACACTGTGCCACCCGCGGGTGACCTCGGTGCGCTGACCGATCCCGACGCGTAGTCACTAGTCACTGAACCCAGTCTCCCGCGCGCATGACGCGCGCAACCGCAAGTGCATCGTCGAGTACGACAAGGTCCGCACGCTGCCCCACCCTGAGCAAGCCGCGGTCAGTGAGGCCCATCGCACGCGCGGGCGCTAGCGATGCGGCACGACTCGCCTCGCTCGGCGAGCGATCCGCCATCCGCACGGCTCTCCGCCACGCTGAATCCATGAGCAGCGTGCTGCCGGCGAGGCTGTCGCCGTCGCGGAGGCGAGCGACTCCGTCGCGTACGACGACATCGAGTGCGCCGATGCGATAGGTGCCGTCGCCCGCACCAGCGGCGGACATCGCATCGGTGACCAGTGCCCCCCGGCCGCCTGCTGCCGATAGCGCCAGCGCGACGACCTCCGGATCAAGATGCGCGCCGTCGGAGATCACCTCGCAGGTCACGCGGGTATCGGAGAGAAGAACCCCCACGGGACCGACATCGCGATGAAAGAGCGGCGGCATGGCATTGAAAATGTGCGTCGCGACAGTCGCCCCCGCATCGATCGCCGCCCGTGTGACATCACCGTCGGCGGCAGTGTGTCCGACCGCGGCAATGGCTCCGGCGCGCACGATCGTGTGAATCGCCTCGATGGCGCCCGGGAGCTCCGGGGCGATGGTGACCATCCGGATGCGCCCTTGACCGGCGTCGAGGATGCGGCGCACCTCCGCAGGCTCCGGCGGACGTAGTGTCCGAGGGTCATGGGCACCGCAGTAGTCCCGCGAGATCCACGGTCCCTCGAGGTGGATCCCGGCGATCGCACCGGAATCGACGTAGGGGATGAGCGACTCGATCTGGGTGACCAGAGTGGCGTACTCCGCGGAGACCAGGCTGGCGTGCATCGTCGTGGTGCCATGACCCAGGTGCGTCGCGATGGCGCTCTCGATCTGCCGCGGGTCCGTGCTCGTGAAGGAGCCACCCCCACCGCCGTGGCAGTGCAGGTCGATGAATCCCGGAAGCAGCACAGCTCCGTGCACAGCACTCTCAGGGGCGCTGCCCTCGCCCACCTCGACGATGCGACCGTCGTCGACGCGAATCCAGCCATCGGACCGGTCGCCATCCGCATCGATGACGCGCTGCGCAGCGAGCACGACCGCCATGCCCCGACCCTAGGACATGGGATCCATGGGTAGGGTCGTGTCGAACGATGCGCAGCCACCACTCCCGCCGATCAGGAGCGCAATGCCCAGTCTGTTGGACTATCCCGCGTACCCGCTGCTCTTCGGACCATCGCCGGTCCATCCGCTCGAGCGACTGACCGAAGATCTCGGCGGCGCCCAGGTGTGGGCCAAGCGCGAGGACTGCAACTCCGGTATCGCCTACGGCGGCAACAAGACCCGCAAACTCGAATACCTCGTCGCCGATGCGCTCGAGCAAGGCTGCGACACGCTCGTGTCGATCGGGGGCGTGCAGTCCAATCACACCCGCCAGGTGGCGGCCGTAGCCGCCCGCGTCGGGATGAAGTGCGTACTCGTGCAGGAGAGTTGGGTCGACTGGCCCGACTCCGTCTACGACAAAGTGGGCAACATCCTCATCAGCCGACTTGCGGGCGCCGACGTGCGCTTGGTGAAGGCGGAGTTCGGCATCGGCTTCAAGGAGAGCTGGGAGCAGGCCATTGCGGAGATCGAGGCGTCGGGCGGCAAGCCCTACGCCATCCCGGCCGGTGCCTCGGACCATCCGCTCGGCGGCATGGGCTTCGCCCGCTGGGCCTACGAGCTCGCCGAGCAGGAGGCCGACCTCGGGGTGTTCTTCGACACCATCGTCGTCAACTCCGTGACCGGCTCGACCCAGGCGGGCATGGTTGCTGGCTTCGCCGTACTGGAGCAGGAAGGAGCTCGACCGCGCCGCGTGCTCGGTGTCGACGGGTCGGCCAAGCCGGCCCACACGCGGGAGCAGATCGCGCGCATCGCAGACGACACCGCGCGGAAGATCGGGTTGGAGCGCGCCATCACCGAAGCGGACATCGAACTCGACGAGCGCTTCCACGCCGGCATCTACGGCATCCCCGATGAGACGACGATCGCGGCGATGAAGCGAGCGGCACGCACCGAGGGCATGGTCACCGACCCGGTCTACGAGGGCAAGTCCATGGCTGCGCTCATCCACTGCGTGGAGTCGCGCGAGATCGATCCTTCGTCGACCGTGCTCTTTGCCCATCTCGGCGGTCAGCCGGCCCTCAATGGCTACAGCGCGCTCTTCTCCTAGGCTGAGGTCGTGACCACACCCGCGCCCCTGCCCGCCGGGTGGTACGACGACCCGTTCACCGACCACCTGCAGCGCTACTGGACGGGCGACTCGTGGACCAAGGAGACGCGTCCGCGGCCCGGAGTCGTCGAGCCGGCCCCGGCGGCGTACCCCGCGGCGACGCCACCGGCGCCCGCTGCATCGGCCGAGGCGCCCGTGCGCGACTGGCTAATCCCCTCGATCCTCGCGATCATCTTCTGCGCGTGGCCGCTGGCGATCCCCGGACTGATCTTCGCCATCAGGGCCAACGGCGCGAAGAAGCGCGGCGACATGGCGGCAGCGGCACAGCAGGCCAAGAAGGCCCGGTTGTGGGTCATCCTGTCCGTCGTGCTCGGCGTGGTCGTGTGGGTCTACCTCGGCTTCGTCATCGCGACGACCGACATCCCGACAGACCAGGGCAATCTCACGCCGTTCGGCGCGTGAGCGCCTACCGTCCGCAGAGCGACTTGATCAGCGGCACGGGGTCTTCGTAGCCACCGGACCAGCCATTGGGTCGCACCTCGAGGTGCAGGTGCACAGCACCCGGTGAGCCGCTGTCGCCCATGTAGCCGATGAGCTGACCGGCCTTCACTGAATCCCCGTAGCCAACCAGGATCTTGTCGAAGTGCCCGTAGAAGTACATCCCGCGCGAGCCGGTGATGTCGAGGATGAGTGAGCCGTTGCTCTGGTAGCCCGAGCGCGTCACTGTGCCGGAGTCGATCGCGTAGATCGGCTCACCGCGCGAGCCCATGAGGTCCAGGCCGGCATGGGAGCGGCCACCCGGACGCGGGGCGCCGAGACCATCGCCGTAGTAGAAGTTCTTGACCGGGCAGAAGAGGTTGCCGTTGCCCCCGGCCCCACCATTGCTGCCACCGCTGCTGCTGGAGTTGCTGCCCCCGTTGCTGCTTCCACCGGAGTTGCTGCCCCCATTGCCCGTGCTCTTGGACACACCGGGACCGAAGACCGTGCCGTAGGTGGCGTGGGCCGTCGCTGCGCGACTGGCGAGCTCCTTGCCGAGGGCTCCCCAGGTGTACGTCGCGATGACACCGGTCGTGGGGATGCCGTTGTCAGACTGGAACTGCCGCACAGCCTTAGCGGTGACGGGTCCGAAGTAGCCGGTGGCGGGCTTGACGCCGAGCGCGCGCTGGACGACCGCAACCGCCTCGCCCTGGTCGGTCTCCTCGAGCACGGGCGCATCGGATGCCTTTGCCGTGCGGGTCTGCGTCTCGGGCTCGGCCTGCGCCGATTCCTGGATGTCGGCGGGCTCACCATCGACGAAGCCGTCGGCAGTGGCGGCTGCCTCGAGGGCGGCCGCGACGGTCTCCGCGCCCAGCGCGGACCATGTGAAGGTGGCAATCTGTCCGGTCGCCGGAAGCCCGATGGCCTCCTGATACTCCGCGACAGCGGACTTGGTCTTGGGGCCGAAGTAGCCCGTGGGCTCGACATCGAGTGCGCGCTGCGCGACCTCGACGACGGTGCCGTAGTCCCCCTCGCTCGCCACCGGGAGATCCTCGGCGGGAAGGCCCGCGGACTCGTCCTCGGCCGCGGCGCTGCGGGCCTTGGGAGTCGCCTCCTTGGCGACGGGCTGCTCGGGTTCTGAGGTCGCCGGTGCGGCGATGGCCTCGGCGGCGGGAGGTTCGGCGGTCACGGCCGGCGGCTCGTCGCCCACCGTGGCCAGGGCCTCGCGGAGCTTTTGCTCGACCTCGGCCTCAGTCGCCGCCGGCGTCGGGGCGGTCGTCGGCGTGCTTGCGGCCACGGGTGCGACCTCCGCGGCGGGGCGCACGACGGCCATGAGGCCGCCCACGGCAAGCAGGGCCAGGACGGTCACCGTCACCGAGAGTCGCCGAATCCGGCTCACCCGAGCGCGCTCGCGCCGCTCGGCACGGGCCGCGCGGCGGTCGTCAAGGTCTGACTGGTCAGGCAGATCGCTCCACATAGTCCTGGGAACATAACAGGAAGGTCACGGACTCGTCACATCCGCAACTTTCGTCTCGCGCCTCCTTGACTCCGGCGTGTCGCGCGCTTCCCCCTAGCGGCTCGGGCACTGTCCGGCGTGTCGGAGTGGCGCAGGTCACATCCATCCGGCACGACAGAGGCGGCTCTGCCGACTCGCCGTGCTCGCCCGGAGTCTGCCCCCGCGCTAGCGCCAGCGGGAGTTAGGGCGATTCAGCGAGGATTCCTCCACATTCCTCCCGAACTGCGGGCGGCTCCGCCTGGCGCCGATGCGTGCAGCGAAGGCGAGTCTCAGGACCCGGTAGCGATGTGGCCGGAAGGGCTCGAGCAACTCGAGCATTCGGGCATCGTCACCCCGGCGCTCGCCCGCCAGCGTCGAGGTGATGAGGGACGGGATCCCCGAGTCACCGGTGATCACGGCGTCCGCGTCACCCCACGTCATCGCCGCGAGGCAGGCCCGGGTCCACGGCCCCACGCCGGTGACGGACCCCAGTCGCGCCAGGGCCTTATCACTCGGCTGTCCCGCAAGGAGGTGCAGACGATCAGCGACGCGGGCTGCCTCGATCAAGGTCGCGGCTCTGCGCGCGTCGATGCCAAGTGCTCTCAACGACCACGGTGCGGCACGCGAGAGCCGGTCGGGATCCGGTGGCGTGTACAGCCCCTCGTGACCGTCCACGGGCTCGCCGAACGTCGTCACGAGCCGCCGCCACTGAGCCGCCGCGTCCGTACGCCGAATGCGCTGCTGCACGACGAACCACGTCAGGTCGTGCCACACCGTGCCGGTCGCGCCCACGCGGTCACCGTGCATGCGCGCCCAGAGGCGTCCGACCACGCCCTCCGGCTCGAACGATGAAACATCGTCGTCGGCACCGAGGAGGCTTCGCGCTCCTTCCTTGAGCCAACCAGCACCTTCACCCTCGCACGTCACATCGATCCGACCTGGTTGGGCTCCCCACGTGATCGCGATGACGCCTGGCCCCGCGGGAGTCCATGTCGCTCGCGTGAATTCTCGATCATCGACGCGAACGGTCGGATCGCCGTACAGCATCCGTAGAGGGGAGAGGACGAGTCCCGGATCGACACCCGGTGCATCGACGACGGTGGTCGTCGCCTGAACCTCCGGCACCAGCGCCTGCCCTACGGGTAGACGAGCGGGCACGCGACAGATCGTGGCGGCAGCGTGCGGTTGAGGAGGTACGGCGTCACGGCGGCATCGACGCACGTCGACGGCCCGGTGTAGGTGACGTGCTGCGTGCCCGCATAGGTGACCATCGACGAGCCCGTGAACGCATTGGCCGTCTCGCGCGCTCCGAGCCACGGGGTCCGGTTGTCCCCGACGGAGTTGACGATGATCGGCGGAGTGGCAAGCCGCAATGTCCCGGCCAGAGGCGGGACGGACCGTCCGAGTGCAGGGAGCCCCGCGCACTGCGCTCCCTCGCCCAGCGGGGTGGCGCCAAGCGCTGTTCCTCCGACCTTCGCCGCCTGCTCGGCGGCACCGGCGATCACCCGCACAGACGGACGGTCGTGCATGTCGGAGCA
>Ga0129342_1001456_pt1 | contig 10577 bp, 12 predicted proteins | sample CPBDNA_5_FD_94426 | JGI IMG/M metagenome (GOLD analysis project Ga0129342, IMG submission 94426) | Freshwater to marine salinity gradient microbial communities from Chesapeake Bay, USA - CPBay_Sum_15_0.2_DNA | ecosystem: Environmental > Aquatic > Marine > Coastal | place: USA: Chesapeake Bay...
CTTGCAAACACGGTACAAGTGTTTCTTGGAACTCGTTTAGAATGTGCTATGTGTCACGATCATCCATTTGATAAATGGACACAAAAGCAGTTTTATGAAATGGCCGCATTCACAGATGGAGTAAGTCGTGTTCAATATCGTGAGAACTCTAAACTCGTTGGAGATTTTAATCGTATTGTTCGTAACGATAAAACAGAAGATGTCGGAACACTTAATCAATATCGTAATTATATTCGTGACATTATGGGTTATGGATTAGATGATAATCTTGGAAAAGGAACAATTAAACTCACAGATGCTTTTATGGAAGATGACGCAAAACCAGGTGACACTCTTCTTGCAAAAGCAATATTTGCTCCACCATTAGAAATTGAAAAAACTGATTCACTTCCACAAAGTCGCAAACAATTTGCAGAATGGATTACCTCAGAAGCAAATCCAAGATTTACTACTGTTATTGTAAATCGTTTATGGAAACGAGCATTTGGAATTGGTTTGATTGAACCGGTTGATGATATGAACGATAACACTCAATCAAGCAATCCTCAGTTACTTGCGTATCTTGAAAAAATTATGGCATCTGTTGATTATGATGTTAAAGAATTTATGCGAGTATTATATAGCATGGACTTGTTTACACGTGATAGTGTTAAAGATGATCACACAGGAGTAGAAACATTTTACTTTGCAGGACCACCACTTCAACGAATGACAGGAGAGCAAATTTGGGATTCGTTGGTCACCTTGGTATATAACAACATTGATTCACCTGATCGTTTTCCAAGCAATTACGATGAAAAGTATCAAGCAGTTTATGATCGTTACAAAGAGTATACTGCTCAAGAAATTTATGACGAACTCAAAGAGTATCTTGCTAATACAGAAAAACCAAGTCGTAATCTTGCAGAAGTAGTTCAGCAATTAAACGAATCGGAAGGTAAATACGAAGCAAAGAAATTAAAAGATAGAGATTTAATTCGTAGTAGTTATGTAGGTTATCCACCACCAGGTGGACATCTTATTCGTCAGTTTGGTGGAAGTGACAAAGCACTTATTGAAAACTCAAACTTTGAAGCAACTACACCACAAGTATTGAATATGTTGAATGGTTTCGTGGAAAAAAGAATTATCAATAATAAGAATGCTGATTTTATGAAGCAGATGGCACAAGAAAATCGTGAAACCGGAAAAATTGAGGACATCTTTATGAGCATTCTTAATCGTAAACCAACTTCAACAGAAATGAAATTACTTAAAAAATATATCGATGAACCAAACGGTGCAAAACATATTGCGTGGATTCTTATGAACTCCCACGAATTTATTTTCATTCGTTAATTTTAAAAACTAGAAAAGGAAAAAAATAAAATGGAAAACCTATTAAAAGACGAACTCTCAAGAAGAGGATTCATCACAGGCATGGCAAAATCTTGTCTTGGTGTTAGTGCAATCTTAGGAGCAGAAGATTTACTTGCTTATGAAATACCCGGTAAAACTGCATCTGCTCGCCACGTTATCTTTTTGTATATGTCAGGTGGAATGACTCATATTGATACATTTGATCCTAAACCTGAGAACAAAGATGTTATGGGTGAAACAACTGCTATCAATACATCTGCTGATGGAATTCAGTTGGGTAATTGGTTACCAAATACTGCAAAGCAAATGCACAATGCGGCTTTGATTCGTAGTTTGACAAGTAATCAAGGAGCACACCAACAAGCAAACTATTTGCTTCATACTTCTTATCAACGCAGAGGAACTATCAATCATCCTACATTGGGAAGTTGGGTAAGTCGTTTATCAGGTAAATTGAATCGCACTCTTCCTGCTCACGTTCGTATCAACGGTGGAAGTGATGTATTGGGTGCTGGATTCTTGGAAAGCAAACACGGACCTCTTCCATTAGGTAATCCAAGTAGTGGAATTCAGAATGTTAAGGCAGCCGGTTATCTTGAGCAATCATTATACACACAACGTCTTCATACTGCACAAGAATTTAACAAAATGTTTCTGAATGAATACTCTCAAAAACAAGTACGTGCGTACACAGACTTATATAACGATGCAGTAAAGTTGATGAGCAGTAAAGATTTGGAAGCATTTGATCTTACAAAAGAAACTGAAGCAACCCGTGAACTTTACGGAGAAAATAACTTCGGACAAGGATGTTTGCTTGCACGTCGTTTAGTTGAAACTGGTGTTCGTTTTGTTGAAGTTCAACTCGGTGGTTGGGATATGCACAACGGAGTATTTGACGGAATGGCAACACGTGGTGCTACACTTGACCAAGGTTTATCAGCATTGCTTTCTGATCTTGAAAGAACCGGTAAAATTGATGACACTATGGTTGTTGTTGCAAGTGAGTTCGGAAGAACACCTGAAGTTAAAGCAGGTCGTATCGGCCGAGATCACCATCCAACTGCTTTTAGTGCTATGCTTGCAGGTGGAGGAATTAAAGGTGGAACCGTTTATGGTAAGAGTGACGAACGAGCACACTACGTAGAAGAAGAAGGTTCATCAGTAGAAGACCTTAATGCAACAATTGCTCATGCACTTGGACTTAAACTTGAAGAAATACATTACTCACCAAGTGGACGTCCATTCAAGGTAGCACACGATGGTAAAGTGCTTACCAAGTTGTTAGTTTAATTTTCATTTTGGAAAGTTTAGTTGCTGAGTTGTATGATAGCCTACGAACGCATTCATCAAATGAATGTGTGGTTGATTACAGTTTAGATACTCCAATGCATCTTAGTAAAAAGCAGATTCTTATTATGGCATCTGCTTTATCAAAAGACATTAAAAAGATTACCAATTCCAATCGTGTCGGAATTGTAATTCCAAGTAGTGCTGTTGGTGTAATTGCAAATCTTGCAGTATTATTTTCCGGAAAAGTTCCTGTCAATTTGAACTTTGCAAGTACACCTGATGTATCAACACATTGCTTACGAAAAGCAAGAATTGATCTTGTATTAACGGTTGATAAACTCAGAAGAAAATTTCCACATTTTCCGTATCCATCAAAAACTATTTGTTGTGTAGAAAAACTAAAACAATACAAATCGTGCAAATACACTTTGATTAAAAACTTATTAATAAATTTGCTTCCAAAATTTATTTCCAAAAGAATATTGAACATTCCAAGTAAAACTGAAAACGAAGAGTTTGGTGTTTTGTTTACGAGTGGAAGTAGTGGCAATCCAAAAGGAGTATCATTATCACACGAAAATATCAGAAGCAACATAAATGGAATATGTGCAATGCAACCATTTCCAACAGAAAGCAAAATGCTTGCAAATTTACCTTTGTTTCATAGTTTTGGATTTACGGTGACAATGTGGATGCCATTATTAAAGTCAATACCGATTGTAACAGTACCAAGTCCGTTGGAAATTAACAAAAGTATTACTGCAATTGAAAAAGAAAAAATAACTATTGTACTTGGAACACCTACATTTCTGCGTGGATACTTACGAAAAGGATCAAGCAACAAATTCAAAAGTATTCAGTTTGTTGTTGCTGGTGCAGAAAAAAGTAACATTGAATTTATTAAACAATGGGAAAGTCTTGCGGAATGTAATTATCTTGAAGGGTATGGTTTAACAGAAACATCACCAGTTCTTTCGTTGAATACCACAGAACGAGGAATCAAACACGGAACGGTTGGTAGGATATTACCCGAAGTCAAAGTAAAAACTATTCATCCCGATACCCACGAAGATTTAAGAAGACACGAAAGTGGCATTTTGTGTTTCAAAGCACCAAGTGTATTCACCCATTATATTTCAGATCAAGAAAAAACCGAAAATGCTTTTATGAATGAATGGTTCGTTACCGGTGATATTGGTCGTATGGATGAAGAAGGTTTTCTTGTGATAGAAGGACGATTATCAAGGTTTTCAAAAATAGGTGGTGAAATGATTCCACACGAAACAATTGAACAAACTGCATTAAAAATTCTAAAATGGGAAATCAACGATGAAGTTTCTTTGGTGGTCGTAGGAAAACCACACGACACAAAAGGAGAAGAATTGTATTTGATCACGACACAAAGCATAAACTTTGATAAACTTAGAAAAGAATTATCAGAGAAACTTGGTAACTTGTTTGCACCAAAAAAGCACATTGTTGTAGATGAAATACCTGTCCTTCCAACTGGCAAACTTAATTTGCAAGAACTAAAGAATTTAGTATGAAAATTGAAGCAGTAACTGTTTGTATTGATTTTGCGGACAAACTTAAACAAGTTATATCAAACAAAAATAAACTTGATAGGTGGGTAATTGCAACGCATACATCTGATAATGATACAATCAATCTTTGCATTGAAAATAATATTGAATATATTTGTAGTGATCGTGTATTTGATAACGCATCATTTGCAAAAGGAAGAGCAATAAATGATGCATTGAATTTGATAGATTCGGATGATTGGTTATTGCACCTAGATGCTGACCAATTACTTCCTGATAATTTTATTGATGTAATACAATCTGAGTGTTTAGATAAAACTTTATTGTATGGATGTAAACGAACAAATAAAAAAGGTGATATTTTAGATCAAGGTCAGTTTACTCAAAAATTTGTGGTAAATCCTCGTAAAATCAAATCAATCAAGAAACGAACAATATTACCAATTGGGTATTTTCAACTTTGGCACTCATCGGTAACCAAGGTTTATCACGAAGAATCCTACACGGGTGATAAAGATGATTTAACTTTTATGAACCAATGGTTGTCATCCAATAAAACTAAATTATTATCTTTTAAAACAACAGATGTTTCGGAAAATCAAGGTCATTATAGTAAGCATTTTATTGGAATTCGTAATTTAAAAGCAAAATAATGCTTGACTTTTTATAATAATTTTGGTAGTATTCTTGTATTGAGAGTGAGAAAGAACCAAACTAAAAAAGGAGAAAATATGAGTGAGTTCGTTAATAAGAGTGATATACTAGCAGAAAAGATTGCAAGAAGAAAGGAAGTTACCAAGGAAATAAAGGAAATGAGGTCCGTTGGAAATTATGATGGTGCTGAGTTTCTTTTGAATGAATTGAGAAATCTTAATAGAATGATCAAGAATTTCCGCAAGTAATTGAACCTGTGATTCGTGAATTTGGTGCTTGACTTTTTATAATAATTTTGGTAGTCTTTAGGTGTAAGATTGAGAGAAACAAAGAGAGAAAATATGAGTGAAACAAAGATAATATTATGAGTATAAATCAACATATAGAAGAATGTGCAACGGAAAGTGGAGTTGACCTAGAAGGATATGATTCTTATTCCAATGAACAAAGTATAGAGTATAATGGTCACACCATCGAGACCTGTTACAATGAATGCTCAAGTTGGATGTATCCTTGGTCTGCATTTACACGTGGAATAGGAACTATAAACGAAGAAAGTCGTGAAGATGCAATTCGTGTAATGAAATCAAAAATTGACGGACTATCATGAAAAGTTTAATAAAACGAATAAAGAACGAGCATCAACTAATAGAAATCACAAAATATTTATTTCTTATTAGTGTGACTTTATATGGATTTATTGTTTTGATAAATATACTTTATTGCTCACTTGGTATTCATGAGTGGTCTCAAGTATTTTACTTCTAATGAAGGTATTCAGTATATTAAAAGAAACTTTTTATGTTGCTTTAACATTGTACGCAACATTGCTAATAATAAATACAATATATTTTCTAATTGGTGAGTTGCCAGTTGAGGATATATTCAAACTATAAGAGAGAATGAATAAATATAAAATCAATCACTACTACAATCGGTTAACTAAAAATACACCAAGTAAATTTATGTTCGCAAGTTTAGTGCGATTTGTTGGTAACAAGAATATCATAGTGTTGTAAATGTCCGTTTTATCGTCCTGATGTATATTTATATACATTGAATGGACGAATTATTTGATGTAAAGCACGGAATTAGTATTAGAGGTAAAGACTATGGTTTCATAGGAATTACTGAATCTGAAATTGATGAACGTGTTGATGATATTTTATCATTTGTAGAATCATTTAAAGGATCAGCCGGAGGTACTTTTGGTGAGGAGATGGAGGCCTGTATAGACTTTCCATACGAAAACCTAACTCTATCTAAATTTACTGGTTTTGAAAAAAGATTTAGAGAGAGATATCCTACCTTTGATGGTCACATTTATCTTCATAACATAAATCATTTCACCGCAGATGAAAGTAAAATTCTTGACAATCTCGACTATAATGACTTTACAGAACTAGATACAATTGATGACTATTATGAAAGTGCAAATGATGACGAAGGAGAAGATGATACATCAGAAGATTGGAAAAAGGCATAATATTGTTTGACTTTTTATAATAAGTGTATACTATAAGTAATATGAAACTAGGACTTGTATGTATCTCCGAACAACTTAAAGACATCAATAAAGAAATTGCGTTTCGTACTATGACACGCAAACGATTTAATGATTTAACGAAATTACATGGTCGTGATCATGCAATCCAAGAATTGTCGGAAAGAATTCTTACAAACATAGAAGTTACAGGTTTAGTTATTGATCATTGTGAATCAAAAGGTATATCGCATTATCGTCTTACTTGTGCAGGTTTTCCTCTCATTACAGACCCTACACTTGATTTAACATACGAGAAACTATATAATCACGCACAAATTACTGCTGACCTTGCAAAACTCGGAGAACAAGTTCGTAATTCATCTGTAAGCATTGGAAGTCATCCTGATCAATTCAATGTACTTGCTTCACTCAACGAAGCATCTGTAATTAAAACCATCGCAGAACTCAACTTTCAAACAAGCATCATTGACAAAATGAATATGCCCAAGGATTACACCGTACCTGTTAATATTCATGTTAATGCAAGTCCAAGCAACAAAAAAGCATCTTTATCAGAGCAAATAGCAGAACTAGGTGATCGTTTTTACAATGGTTTCAGACAATGTAATGATAGTGTGCGTAATCGTTTGACGATAGAAAACGAAGACAAAGGTTTCTTTAGTGTGCAAAACATATTGCTATTTCGTCAGTATCTTATAGACAAATATGATGTTGCTATTCCCATTTGCTACGACAATCTACACGATGTATGCAACAACACTTGTGACAATGACGTAGAAACCAATATGAATCTTTGCTTGGAAACATGGCCGGAAGATGTAGAACCTGTGTTTCATTGGTCGGAAGGTAAAGAAGAAAAAATGCGTAGTCATCGTGATTATTATACCGACAATTTCTTTCCACCAATGGCAATTCGTCCTATTAAATGGGAATGTGAAGTAAAAGCAAAAGATTATGCGATTTGTCAGTTACTTGAACAGCACGAAGCAGAAAATTTGCTTGTTGCATGATATATCATGCAAAAACACCTATTTGAAAGTAAAAAATAGAAAATTTCATAAAAAATTCTAATTTTGCTTGATATATCGTGCAAAAATCAGGTTTAACTTATTTTTAAAAAAGGACCTGCACTTTTATATTGTTTTTTTGCTCCGAAGTAAAGAACCGTGATAAACTTTTTAAATTCTTCGCCTGTAAATTGATTAAATATTTTAATCCATTGAAAGCATTGCAATTTTGAACTTAGTTGTGATGCAGTTCTAGCATTATTTACTTCTTCTTGTATTGCTTGTCTTAAGGTGCTTTCCCAATCTACATTACCAAAGAAAATAGAGTTACCACCTATTTTTTTATTACTAACCGATTTAAATTGCTTGATCCAATATTGAATATCTTTTTCTGTCCAATTTCCCACTTTAGGCAAAGAACTTGCCATTATACGTTTGATTGGTTTACTTGCTAAATACGGATCAATTGCTTGTGTAAGAGATACCTTTCCTAGTTTGGCAGCCGCACCTGCTTCTGTCATATCCATTTGTGTATTCTCTCTTTGATTTCCACTGAATGATCTAATCTGAACAGTTACAGATTTATTTTCAATTATCAATTTAAACATCATTTCACCTGTGTTAAATTCTCCACGTGAATTAAGTGATAAATCACAATTAATATTTCCTGCGATGTTTATATCATTGATGATAATATCATCAGTATTTCTGATGTTAGTTGCTTCAACACTTGCATTTCTTTTGTTTAATGCAATTTTCTTCAAAGAGATACCGACTAAATGTTTTTTTCTAAACCAATCACGCATTGCTTCATTTAAAATGTCAAGTCTTTCGTGTGGATCACACTTTAGTTCACTTATTTGTTTAATTTTCTTTTCAATGCTAGATGCGTGACTATTCTTTATAGCAAAAATGTCAGCAGGATTCCAAGCATCTTTCTTAGTTACACCACATTTATTTTTAGCAATTTTTTCAAGTAAAGGCATAATACCTTGGTCTCTTGAAAATTTATATCCTTTGCTTGCTAAAAACTTTTTTGATGCAACTGCTTGTTTGTAAAAAGTTTCATACCACTCATCATCACACTTGTAAATTTTTTTTATTTTGGAGATATGAGGCATACGATTGTTTTCAATAAAATGCTCACATACAAGACGAGAAGCATTTTCTTGTTTTGCAGTTTCATTTGCATCAGTACCGGTCAATCCAGACCCATCTCCAAATTCAATTGTAATACCTGTAATGTTTACAACTTTTTTACATTCAATCTTTATTTGATTTATATTTTTTGTGTCGGATAAAATTCTAGGTATTTTAATTTTGGAGAATGATGTATTTGGATCAAGAATGATGGTTTCTTTGTATTTATTTTGGATATATTCAAAAATCTCAGCAACTGGTGCTGAAAACTTTTTATTTTTCTTAATGATTTCATTTTTGTTTTTTGCTCTAAAGTTAAATGCCATATATATAAATATAGATTTAAAGATTTAACTTGACTTTTTATAATAAATTTGGTATGTTACTTGTATGAGAGAAAGTTCTAAATCAACATTAGAAAAGTACAATAAGGGCATTACTATGCATTTTGCAAAAAGTAAGTACGATAATTGCAAGTGGAACAAAAATACAAGTACATGGAGTATGCTTAAACGAAGATACGACAATGGCCAAAGAGACTCGCAAATGCAAAAATTGTACGATGCGGAGTATTCACTTATTCCGTGTTCTCCCAAAGATAATCTTACTTTTGATGAGTTGATTCAAAAAATAGACGATGTAGTAAATGATACATGGTTTCGTAAAAAATTCGGAAGACTTTTCTCGGATACAATATTACAGGTGGAAAACGCAAGTTCCCGTCAGAACATGGCATATTCGTTTGGAACTGATTTTCTTTCATTTCCACCTCACTTTTGTAATTTTCCTATTATACTCCATGAATTGGCACATACTATTGTTGATCGTTTGCAGTTCGTTGTTGCATTTAATTACAATTACACCACCCACGGAAGGATGTTTGCTTTTATTTATCTTGAACTTGTAAGAAAGTTCATGGGGGAATCCAGTTATACTATTCTTAAAACAGGATATAAAAACTTTAATGTTAAGTATCGTAATCGTATTCCACAAACTTCTGCCAAAAAGAAAATATTAAGAGATAGATTGAAACATATAAAAACACAAAGTAAATAATATTTATATTTTGTGTTAGAATGGATATGCGACAAATTAGGATGGATTATTGCTTATATGTTATTACCTATAACTTATCCAATTTACTATTTTCAGCAAAAGAAAGATAGAAAGATTGCACAGGTGAGGAAAAATGCACTTGCTAAAAGAAATAGTTTAGGGTAATTTAAATATAATAATTCCAAATAAATTCAAAAATTGATTGTTTTCAATCAATAACTTATGTTTGTCTCAAAAAAAGCAAATAATAAGTTGACACGCACAATAAATTAGAATATATTTAGTGTTTTATGAATTTTAATACAAATAGCAAATGCAATTATTTATTGACAAGATTGGCATTTGAGGCGGGCAACAATAACGTCATATATGGTGGTGCTAACCATATCAGGGGTGTGGATAGAAAGTATAACTTTTTATAATAACTCTTTAATTATAGTAAAAAAATATAATATTTATTATAATTATAACAAGTCCTTCATTAAGAAGGCACGTTTTCAATTAAGAAAACATAGAACATAAGGAAATAGCAAAATGAAAGCAATATTCGAAAAAGTAAATGGATTCGTTAAGGGCTTGACTGGTATTTTTCTCGGAGTTGTAGGACTCGGAGTTGCTGGTCAAATCGTTCTTGGTGATAAAGTTGGACTCGATGTTATCGGTAACCTTCAAGGTATCGTTGACGGGTTCGTTGGCGAAGGTGCAAGTCTTGCAGGTTTAATTACCTTGCTCGTAGTTCTTGGTCTTATCGCTGGTGACGACAAGTAAACTATACTAGGTAACACCTAGAATATGTCTGAGCAATCAGGCTTTAGTTTTGTACCCCTTTCCTTATGGTTTGGGGTACATTTCTTTATAAAGGTATTGATAACCTGTATTGAATTTGTTAAAATACTTTTATGCTTATTCTTCCAAAAAGTGTTTTGTCGTGTGTAGATAATTACGATGATCGTATTCGTGCTTTGTGTGAGCATTATTCATTTTAATAATTGATTTAGTAAAATGGAAATAATAAAA
>Ga0129342_1001457_pt1 | contig 10573 bp, 12 predicted proteins | sample CPBDNA_5_FD_94426 | JGI IMG/M metagenome (GOLD analysis project Ga0129342, IMG submission 94426) | Freshwater to marine salinity gradient microbial communities from Chesapeake Bay, USA - CPBay_Sum_15_0.2_DNA | ecosystem: Environmental > Aquatic > Marine > Coastal | place: USA: Chesapeake Bay...
TGAACTTAATTTAAAACACGCAGGGGATGGTTTAATAATAGGGGATAGCGCAGAGCCAAGATTGATAAACGAAATAAAAGCTAAAGGGTGCAATATACAGGCATCAATTAAAGGACAAGGTAGTGTAACATACGGAATTAGTTTACTACAAGATTATGACCTTGTTGTAAGCCCTGACAGTACAAACCTCATCAAAGAACTAAATAATTATCGTTGGTTAGAACGCAAATCAAACACACCAATAGACAAATATAACCACCTTATTGATGCGGTTAGGTATGCAGTAGGGTATCAACTTCAAAACCCTAATAGGGGTAAGTATATAGTTCATTAACCTGTTGGAAAAAATTTTCGTAAAATTTTCGTAAGTTTTTTGTTTAAAATTTGTTTATAACTAAAATAATGTTGTATATTTGTAATGTAAAACAAAAACAAACAATATTATGAAAACAATAAAAAACTACACGCAAACAAAATCAGTAATAGGTTACGAAATAGTAACCAACGAAGGTATCACTATAGCAAAGTTTTCTAAAAAAGAAGCTGCCGAAGATTTTAAAGCAAATGCTTATTTCGGATACTATAATGACTGTGAAATTAAATTTATAAAATAATAACTAAAATAAAAAAAACTAATTAGACACCCTCACAAATAGTGGGGGTTTTTTTATGCCTAAAAATATTTAAAAACGTTTATATATTAATATGAAAGTTAATTTAAGAATACCTAATAGCTTAAACGAGATTACATTAGGTCAATATCAACAATACGCAAAGTTGCAAAACCTAAAGGATAGCGATTTGCAATTAAAGATGATTGAGATATTTTGCAATGTTCCTGAAATAGTGGTAAGGAATATGAGAGCCACAGACATAGTTGAAATATGCGATATTATCAATAGTATGTTTGACGTTAAGCATCAGCTTATAAATGGCTTTAAATTAAACGGTATTAATTATGGGTTTATACCAAGTCTTGAGGATATGTCTTTTGGGGAGTATGTAGACCTTGACACTTTCATAGGTGATAATGATAATCTGCATAGAGCGGTTAACGTACTGTACAGACCAATAGAACATAAGCAAGGTAGTAGATATACCATTAAAGAATATGACCCAAATACAAGTGAATTAGCCAAAGACTTTCCATTAGACGCGGTGCTTGGCGCAGTTGTTTTTTTTTACAATTTAGGCAAGGAATTATCGATAGTTATGATGAACTCTTTGGACAAGAACAACGAACAGATTTTAGCGCAGTATCTAACTTCACAACCAAATGGGGGTGGTACAATTCAATCTATGGACTATCTAACGGAGATATTACAAAGTTTGAACATATCACTAAATTAGGTTTACACGAGTGTTTAACATACTTGACATATACAAAGGAAAAAAACGAATTAGAAGCAAGACAAATTAAAAGTAAATTTAACAGATGAGCCAAACAGGGATACGAGGTTTTTACCTACTAACAGAAACGATAAAAGACCAACTACTTGGCGATGTAAATGTAAACACCGTTACAACGGGCGATATATACGACATTGATTTAGCAAAGCAAAGTATATTCCCATTAAGTCATATTATAATAAACAACGTAACAACCCAAGAACAAACACTTACGTTTAATATTTCTGTATTGGCAATGGATGTTGTAGATGAAAGCAAAGAAAACACTACTGACATATTCAGAGGCAACAATAACGAACAGGATATATTGAACACACAGTTAGCAGTCTTGAATAAGTTAGTAATGGTATTACGCAAAGGAACGCTATATAGTGACCAATACCAATTAGATGGCGATGCAACACTTGAGCCATTTTATGAAAGGTTTGATAATCGTTTAGCAGGGTGGTCCGCAACGTTTAATGTATTTGTTAAGAACGATATTGATATATGTTAGCGGAGAAATATTTAAGGGATGAATTAAACAAGTTTGCTAAATACGTTATACAACAAAGCCGTAGCAACTTAACTAAAGGCAAAAAGAACGTTTCTAAAGAACTTTATAATAGTTTAGGGTACGAAGTATCAAAAAGCGGAGAAACAACGTCATTAGCGTTTAATATGGCTGATTACGGTAGGTTTCAAGACAGAGGGGTAAGTGGTACAAAAAGAAAATACAACACACCTTACTCTTATAAGACTAAAATGCCACCAAAAAAGGCGTTTGATAAATGGATAGTTAGAAAGGGTATTGCACCAAGAGGTAAGGGTGGTAAGTTTTTAAGTAGACAGAGTTTACAGTTTTTAATAGCAAGGGCAATATATCAAAAGGGTATAAAGCCAAGTCTGTTTTTTACAAAACCATTTGAGGCAGCATTTAAGCGTTTGCCTGATGACCTTATAAAACAATACGCAATAGGATTAGAAAAACAAATACAACTGAACATAAATAAAAGATGAGCAAGATAAACGTAAGAAGTCCTTACTATATACACGATACTGTAAGCAACCTAACTACTGATAGGATAGATATATACATATATACAGGAACGAAAACAACGGATAGACCCACAGACCCAACATACCAATTAACAAGTAACGCAATAGACGACAAAGTAACGTTTGAAATTAGTGAACTTATAAAGGATTATTTTAGTAATAATTTTGATGGAGTTTACCAAAGTGATTTCTTTTGGATTGATTACGAAATATTTAGGTCTGTTAGTGGTGGTGCTTTTGCAAGTCAGGGTGTTGTTCAAAGAAAAGGGTTTTACGGTTATGGTTTTTTTGAGGATGGTGTAAATCCACAGAACAATAGTGGATTATTACAGACCAATACTAAAATTGTTAAGTTAGACGATGCACCTGCTGTAATTCCTGTTGATACTTCAAAGACAACGCAAGTAACATACGAATTAAACGGAAGTCAAGTTTATACTAAAGCTATAAGTAGTAGTTTAGAAAGTGATGAGCAGATAGAATATGTCACAAGCGGCGTTAACGGCGCTGATGAGTTTGAGGATAGGGTAATACAAGATGGTGGTACTTTTGAGGATAGCGTATGTTTACAGGAGTTTGTAGATGACTTTACTCTTTTTGATTTTGATACTATATATGTGGATACTACTGACGGAGTAATTAAGCTGACCGTAGAAAATGTAGAGGAATGTAAATACCAACCTTACAAGGTAACGTTTATTAATAAGTTTGGTGCATTACAAGACTTATGGTTTTTCAAGCGTACAAATGAGGTGCTATCTACTAAAAAAGAAGAATACAAACGTAATACGGTATTAGATGGTAGTTACAACATAAGCAAACACCAACAAAAGCTATTGACTAAAAACGGTAAGGAGAAGCTAACGCTTAACACAGGTTTTTATCCTGAAGCGTATAACGATGTATTCAAAGAAATGCAGTTAAGTGAAGATTGTTGGATTGAAATAAACTCACAGACATTACCGATTAATATAGCAAGTAGTAGCTTGAATTATAAGACACACTTAAACGACAAGCTAATAAATTACACTATTGAAATAGACTTTGCCTTTGACACGATAAACAACATACGTTAATGCAGATAATTGAATTATATATAAACGACACTAAAGTAGATTTATTTGAGGATGAGAGCGTAAGCATCACAGATAGTATCCAAAACGTCAAGGATATAAGTAAGATATTTACTGCCTTTAGCCAACAATTTAATTTACCTGCTTCAAAGACAAATAATAAGCTATTTAGACATTATTACAATTATGATATATTAAATGGGTTTGATGCAAGGTATAAAGCGAATGCAGAAATAAAGCTAAACGGTGTTACATATAAAACGGGTAAGATTAGACTAAACGAGGTTAGTTTAAAAAATAACATACCATATTCTTATAAGGTTGTTTTCTTTGGCGATACAATAGAGTTAAAGGATTTACTCGCAGAGGACTTATTAAGCGAACTTATATTCCCTGAAAGTTTAAACTTTGAATACACCGCAGCCAATGTTAAATCGAAACTGCAAACGGGTCAAACGGATGTACTTGTTCCTTTAATAACCCACAGTAGAAGATTTCAAATAAATAACAATAGTAAATACAGAAGTTTAATAGGAGACAATAAACTGTCTTACGCTGATTTAAAACCCGCAATTAGGGTTACTAAAATAATACAAGCTATTGAAAACAAATACGGGTTAGAGTTCAGTAATGACTTTTTAAATAGCTATCAATTCTATCAACTGTATTTGTGGCTACATAGAAATGAGGGGTACATATCCAACTCAAGTGAGGGTGGGGGTATTAATTCATTAACTAACCGCTTTTTTCAACAAGACACCCCAAGTCCAAGTTGGACAGTTATAGCACCCGATACAGACCAAAGACCATTAACGCCCGTTAGTGAGTATTCTAAATATGAGGGAACTCTTACTATAAACACAGGGGGAAACACAAGTGAGTACACCGCTTTAGTAGTTACAAGTGATGGCAACACATTAGGGCAAATAACAACAACGGGGGACAGTACATTAGACTTTGAAATATACGGTAATAATGCGGGTACTGCTGACTTTAATGTTATTGTTCAAAGTACAAACACCTTTACAATTAACCAAACCTTAACTATTAAGGAGTTTGCTTGGGATGAGGGAGACCCTTATGGTGGTGGGCCAAGTGGTGGGTTTTGGATACAAATAGGCGAAAGCGACTATTCTGCGGACAGTAACGATATATCAAACGAATTTAGGATTGCAGAGAATATGCCTAAAATGAAAGTCTTTGATTTTCTTATAAACCTGTTCAAGATGTTTAATTTGACGGTATATAAAGAGGATGGTGTTCTTGTAGTTAAACCATTAAATGACTTTTATAACGAGGGGGTAAGATACGACATTACTGATTATGTAGATATGTCGCAAAGTAGTGTATCCAAGTTACTACAATTTAAAAACATAGATTTTAGGTTTAAGTCTAAAAAAACACAGTTAGTTAAATTATCGGATGAGGTACAGGGCGTTGAATTTTCTCAAGAGGGTTACGGTAATGACGAATGGGACGGTGGCGATTACAAGATAGAAGTAGACTTTGAAAAAATGATGTACGAGAGGTTAACCGATACTTACGTTAACCCCGATGTATTAACCCCTATAACGCAAGGTACTTTTGTTGATGAAAAAGGAGAGCCAACAATAGGACAACCTTTATTACTTTATTGCATAAATACGAGTTTAGGAAGTTATGACATAGAATGGAATGAGGATAGTGTAAACTTAACGACATACAATAGACCAAGTCAAGTTCCTGCAAGTGGAAATATAGTTAGTCTTAATTTTGGTTTAGAAATGGACGAACACACACGACAAGTTGAGGGCACAAACCTTTATGCTGAATACTATAATGACTATGTTGTAAGTTTATTTAATCCAAGAGGTCGAAAAGTAAATTTAAGTGCTTACCTACCATTACATATTATACTTAAATACAACCTAAACGATAGGTTTATAATTAGTGGTAAGGCGTATAAAATAAACACTATAAAAACAAACCTACTAACCAACAAAAGTGATTTAGAGTTAATTAACGAACTATTAAGCATTACAGATTTAGAAAACGCTGTAAACCCTAATGCACCGAGAGTGGCACAACCAACAGTTACAACTAAAGATGCAAGTAGTATAACGTTATCTTGGGATGCGGTTAGCGGTGTTACAGGATATAAACTTTATATTGATGGAGTTTACGACCAAACCGTATTAGGTACTGCTCATAAGTTTAGTCCTTTAGAAAGTGGCATAACATACAAGTTAGGGGTACAAGCGTCATATACAAACTTTGATGCACCAATAACAAACACAATAGAAACAACTGACTAAAATGATTAAACTAATATTAGATAGCTTAAAATACGTTAATGGCGAAACGGAAAACATCCGCATAGCACAAGGTAAATACAAACTACCTACAACATTAAAAGAGGGTTACAAAGCATTAAAACGAGAAATAAAATGGCAATAAAAAAAACAATAGTAATTAAAGTAGAAAATGAACAAGCCAAAAAAGCTGTAAATGATTTAAATAATAAAATAAATCAAACTACTAAAACAGCACAAAAAACAGATAAAGGTTTTAAAGGTGTTTTTGCAGGTATGAAAAATGCAATACTTGGGGCTATACCTGCTTTAAATGCTTTAAGAACTGCATTAATAAGTACAGGGGTTGGTGCTATTGCTGTTGCTGTAGGAACTCTAATTACAGGATTTGCGACTGCTACAAAAAAAGGTGCAGAGTTTGCTAAAGCATTATCTACTCTTAAAGCGGTATCAGGTGCAACCGCAGATGATATGAGTAGACTATCTAACCAAGCGAAAGATTTAGGTGCTTCAACTGCTTTTACATCTTCACAAGTTGTAGAATTACAAACCGAACTAGCAAAGTTAGGTTTTACTGTTTCAGATATACAAAATGCAACACCTGCTATTCTTGACTTAGCTGCTTCCTTAGATGTTAGTTTAGCAGAAGCTGCTACATTTGCAGGTGCTACAGTTCGTGCTTTTGGTTTAACAACTCAAGATACACAAAGGGTTGTAGATGTAATGGCTAAAAGTACAGCATCTTCTGCTTTAGATTTTATTTCATTACAAGAAGCATTAAAATTAGTAGCCCCTACTTCAAATGCTTTAGGTGTTAGTGTTGAAAAAACAACAGCACTATTAGGAGTACTAGCTGATACAGGTTTAAAAGGGTCTATAGCAGGGACAGGTTTATCTAAAACTTTTATTGAATTAAATAAAAAAGGTGTTACTTTAGAAACTGCTTTAGAAAAGGTTAGAAATTCAAGTAACGGACTAAATACTGCTATTAATTTGGTTGGTGTTGTTGGTGCTAAATCTCTTTTAAATCTAGCTAACGCAGGAGATAAAATTGGTGATTTAGAAGATAAATTTTTAGCTGCAGAGGGTGCTGCTAAAGGTATTGCTGAAACTAGACTAGATAATTTAGCAGGGGACACTACAAAACTTTCAAGTGCGTGGGAAGGATTTTTATTGCAAATTGAAGATGGTAGTGGAGGCTTAAATAAATTAGCAAGAGGAGCTGTACAATTTTTGACTAAGTCTATAACGTTTTTATCCGATGCTATAGATGTTACAGTTTTTACGTTCCAAGATGGTTGGGCAAATATAAAACTTTACACAAGTGGTGCTTCTGATGTATTAAGTGGGTTATTAAGTAAGCTAGGTAATGGAATTAAAAAGTTTGCAAATAATGCTTTAATACAAATAGGTAAAATTCCAATTATTGGACAAGCTATAGATGTTGAAGCTGCTAAACAAAGAGTAGACGAAGCAGCAGCTGCTATTGATGCTGCAGAACAAAAAATAGAGCAGGGACGTGATAAAATAAGAACTGCTAAATTAAATAATGATACAGCGTGGATAAGATATAGCGAACAAAAGAAAAGACAAGAGCAGGAATTAGAAGCTGTTAAAACTCAAAAAGCTTTAGAAGAACAACAGGAAAAATTAGATGAAGCAGATGAGGAGAAAAGAAAAAAACAAGAAGAACAAGTTAAAAAGGAGCGTGAAAAACTTAAAAAACTTAAAGAAAAGTTTACAAAAGCTGATGAAGATTTTGAAGATAAAAGTTTTGAGGAAAAAGCTAAACGCCAAAGACAACGAGCTTTAGCAGAACTAAATGCACTAAAATTAAACGAAACTGAAAAACAAGAGGCTAAAAAACAAATAAATGATTATTACAATAAACTAGAAGCTGATGCAAGACAAAAAGACGATGACGCTGCAAAAGCAAAAGAAGAAAAAGACCAAAAGGAAAGAATAGATAAATTAACACTTAACAAAGAATTTGAAAAACTTAATTTTGATGAGCAACGACAAACATTAATCGCTCAACGTGACTTAATAAATAATGACGAGTTATTATCACAAGAGCAAAAAAATGTATTATTAGCCGCTCTAGCTGAAAAAGAAAAAGAACTAGATGATAAAAAAATACAACAGAAATACGATGTTTTAGATGCTGTTGTATCTGTAGCAGGTGCTGAAACAGGTGTAGGTAAGGCTTTATTAATAGCTAAACAACTTTTACGAGCTAAAGAAGCTGTAATGGATTTAAAAAATATTACATTTAAAGGCAAAAGAGCAATAGCTGAAGCAGGGGTTAATGCAGCACAAAATGTTTCAGAAAGTTCTAAAATAGGCTTCCCTCAAAACCTTATAACTATTGCTGCTGCTTTAGGGCAAGGTATTAGTATTATAAGTTCTGTTAAAAATGCAGTAAAATCAACAGGTGCTACAGGGGGTGCAACAAGTGTGCCTAGTGTAACAAGCGGTGCAGCATCTCAACCCCCTAGCTTTAATATTGTAGGTGCAACTGAAACAAGCCAATTAGCTGAAGCAGTAGGTAGTCAAACACAACAACCTGTACAAGCGTATGTAGTTGCTAATGATGTTACAACCGCACAGAGTTTAGAAAATAATATTGTACAAGGTGCGACACTATAAATACAAAAAATAATAAAAAACATTATATAATAATATGCGAATAGTAGAACTAATTTTAGACGAAGAACAAGAAATAGGTATTGAAGCTATTAGCGTAGTTGAAAGCCCTGCAATAGAAGAAGATTTTATAGCCCTAAAAAGCCAAGAATTTAAACTTGCAGAGGTAGACAAAGAGAAGCGTATTTTAATGGGTGCGCTATTAATACCTAATAAGCCCATATATAGACGTAATGGCGAAGATGAGTATTATATATACTTTTCAAAAGATACGGTCTTAAAAGCCTCACAAATGTACCTGATGCAAGGTAAACAAAACAATTCTACATTAGAACACCAATACCAAATTAATGGGCTTTCATTAGTTGAAAGTTGGATAGTAGAAGATAAGGTGCACGATAAAAGCGTAAAATACGGAATGGATTTACCTTTAGGTACTTGGGTTGGAAGTGTTAAGGTTAATAATGATAACATTTGGAACGAGTTTGTAAAAACGGGTAAGGTTAAAGGGTTTTCTATTGAGGGGTATTTTGCTGATAAAATGGAACGCCCTAAAGAACAAATAAAAGACGAATTAGCAAAGATAGAAGAAGAAGAAGCTGAATACTTGTTAAGTGAGATACGAGCCATTATTAAGAACGATAAGCGAGTAAAGGGTGGTAAGAAGATGGTTTTAGAAAGCTATTCAGATTATCCTGATGCGGTTAAAAACAACGCTAAAAGAGGTTTAGAACTAAACGAAAAGGTAAACAACAAATGTGCAACACAAGTTGGTAAGATACGAGCGCAACAATTAGCACAAGGCAAACCTATTAGTTTAGAAACTATAAAACGTATGTATTCTTATTTGTCAAGAGCAGAAGAATATTACGATGAAGGTAATACAGAAGCTTGTGGAACTATCTCTTATTTGCTATGGGGTGGTAAGGCAGGTTTACGTTGGGCCGAAAGTAAATTAAAAGAGTTAGAAAATGCGTAAACAAATAGCGGTTAAAGTAATTAAGCCAAAGGTAAAACGTAAAGGCATACACGCTAAAAGCAAAACAAGTTTACTAAAGTCAAGTAAGAACTATAAGAAACTAAACAGGGGACAGGGCAGATGAGATTTAAAAAATTCTTTACACCAAGTAGAACAAGTCCAAAAGGTGGGCGTAGAGCTTGTTTATGCGAAGATAATACCTATTCTATTAAATGTTGTGATGGTAGTTTAAGAGCGCAGGGTATAGGTACAACAACGAAACAATTTGATTATCTATTGCAGGAAAACACCGACTATATACTACAAGAGAATAACAGTAAAATTATATTGTAATGGCAGATAAAAAAATAACTCAATTAAGCAATGCAACCGCTTTAGTTGGTACTGAAATTTTAGTAGCAGTTCAAAATGGAGAAACAAAACAAACAACAGTAAATAAAATAAAAAACACTTTAGTACCTTATAATTTAACTGTTCAAGCAGGACAAACTGTAAATTTAAGTTCTTCAATATTTGAACAAGCTATGTTAATTAAATTAACTTGGAGTGGTGCAGGTGGTAATATGACTTTAAATTTACCAAGCGCATCTGACAATATAAATAGAGCAATTAGATTTATTTCTAATGGTGGCTTTGACACAAATACAAGAGTTTACTTAACACCAATAGGTGGGGATACTTTAGATGGCACGACTAACTATTATCAAATAAATAAAACCTATGAGGGTATAAAGATTTGGAGTGATGGAAGCGAGTGGTTTATTATTCAAAAGAAAGCCTAAAAATGCAAAATTAATTTTTAACCATTATATATTAATATGAACACGAACGATATGATTAGCAAAATCAAGGAAGTTCTAAACTTATCACAAGAAGTTAAGTTAGAACAACAAGCGTTAGAAAACGGTACTGTTTTAGAAGCAGAAGCGTTTGAAGCAGGTAATGAGGTTTTTATTATTACCGAAGATGAAAAAATAGCTGTTCCTGTTGGAGAATACCAATTAGAGGACGGACGTATTTTAGTAGTAGCTGAAGAGGGTTTAATTTCTGAAATCAAAACTGAAGAAGCTGAAGAAGAAGTAGAAGTAGAAGCTGCTGAAGAAGAAAAAGAAGAAATGAAATATGCTACTAAAGAA
>Ga0129342_1001459_pt1 | contig 10566 bp, 13 predicted proteins | sample CPBDNA_5_FD_94426 | JGI IMG/M metagenome (GOLD analysis project Ga0129342, IMG submission 94426) | Freshwater to marine salinity gradient microbial communities from Chesapeake Bay, USA - CPBay_Sum_15_0.2_DNA | ecosystem: Environmental > Aquatic > Marine > Coastal | place: USA: Chesapeake Bay...
TGATCGTGAGCATCAGAATACTCATTATCAATGACTACAACCTCGTGACCCATTTCAAGAAGACGGTCTACGAGGTTGGAACCAATAAATCCAGCACCGCCAGTAACTAGTGATTTAGTCATACAACTCTCTCAGGTAAGAAATAATTTTTATTATAGGTAAAGCATTCCTCAGTCGGATAGCTAGTTAAGGGATTCACAGTTCCGTGATATCCACTTGTTTGAAAGAAAAATGGATCGTCAAAAGTATAAACATTAAACCAACGCTGAATTTCAGCAAATCCAATGTCTTGATAATCTTCAATCACATATCCTGCGTGATACGTGACTCTCTGACACATTTTAACATATTCATCAGTCAGATACAAGACCGAATGACCGCCCAACATATTATAAACGCGATAGAGATCATCTTGAATATGTTCATAATGAACATAAGGTCCAGAGTGTCCATTCATTCTTCCCCAAGATGAAATACCAAGATATACTGCATCAGCATCATCAGGAACTTCAATCTCTGGTCGGAAGTTTTTGATCACACAGTCATCTTCAAATAAAACAAAAGGAGGATCAATTTCACATAGTGCTTTATGGTGAGCAGAGGAACATCCAGCAACAGGATTATCTGGACGAGCAACTCCTTCTACACGAATGATATGTTTAAATCCACATTCTTTAAGAAGCGTTTGCATACTTTCATTTTTTTCAGTATGCTGCTCTAAATTCATATAAAGAGCAGGTATTTCTCTAAGATCTAAGTTCATTGTGATTCTTCTTCAAAGCAATAATTTTAGGTTCATAAGGATACTCTGGATTACCCATTTGTTCCTCAGCAAAGCAATATGAGGGAGTTAGACTGAGTGTTGGTGGATGATCAATCAGATAACGATTCATTTGAGACTCATCATGCCACAATGCGACTACATCATTTTCAAGATCCTTTGTTACACGGTCGGCAAGAACTTCCGCCATTTCAAGAAATCTCTTAGTTGATCCACCATTGAATCCACCAGCATAATAATTTTCACCTTCATCACCAACAGGAACATATGCTAATGATTTTGGATTTCTATCATAAGATCTTTGCTCTTTTGGATAGAAAGATTGGTAAGGATGCATCGTCGCAACAAGGTCACTCAGAACCTCATCGCCAACTTTATCTACCAGACCCATATCTACATCAAAATAGAAGCAATAATCAAACTGAGAGATAAACTCTTTTTCTTTCACAAAGTAGTTATACCTTTTCAGAGTCGGCATTGGCCAAGGTTCGTGCTCAATCTGACAAACTCTCACATTATCAGATGCTTCTACTTCGTGGTCTGTAAAAAGTAGGCACTCAATATCGTGTCCATTCAGAAAGTTCTCTTCAATATTATCAAGCAAACGCTCAACAAACTGAATGTACTTATTTGTCGCAATAGTCAAAATACAAATTTTCATTTTTGAACCAAAATCCAAGTTTGTGATTGGCAATGTTCTACATTTTCAATTATATCATTAGTCATAACATCTCTAGTGTTTGGCCAACCAAAATTCGTAAAGATATGATTAATGTATGATAAATTTCCCCAGTATCCACATTCAAGAATATTAAATCCGACACTTGCACTCAAAGCACAAAGTCCACTTGGAGTGATACCCCAAAAATGAAATGGAACTTGATGAGGAATATTAATTGTAGGAACAGTTGTATAAAGATAACCACCAGGTTTAAGATGATTATACAAATTTTTCATACTAATGAAAGGATTATATAAATGCTCCAAAGTTTGGTTAAAAATAATCATATCATAATCTTTATCATTTAGATCCATAGTATGAAGATCATATTTCTGGTCTACAAGATAATCACAAACTGTAATGCTATCATACTCAATATGTTCCAATTCACAATCGTTTGCACAAGTTGAGAGTAATTTACCTACATGTTTTAAATTATACTTTTCAATCCATTCCTTATAATCAAATAAAGATGCTAAGCGTGGAAAGTCTGCAGGAAACCACCTTGCTTTTTCATCGTCAGAAAGTTTATGGTATTCATCATTTGCTTTTCTAAAGTATTCCTCAGGTTTATCAACATATTTTTTATAAAGTTCGTTAATTTCATCAACTGATAAAAGATTAACTTCAAGATTAAATGATTTCATTTCTTTTTAATGTAAAGAGCATCTCCCCACTTATACCAAGTCTCTGGCCAGTATGTTTCTACTCTTTCAAAACCATATTCACCAAGATACTCATCAATATCATCAATCATCGCGTTGTTTTCATACATCTCACCACGATTAACTTCACAATAAACATAGTCAACATTATTCAATGTTTCCTTCCCACCCCTTAAAACTTCAAGTTCATAACCTTGAACATCCATATTAATGAAGTTAGCATCTCCCAAATCATAATCATCTAGAATAGAAACTTCAACTTCCTCAGTACCATCAAACGATACATCTGGATGATGCTCCAAGTGTTCTTTTGGTTTCAGAATAGAACTACTCTGTGCCTCATTGCTACTGAGATACATTGTAGCAGTTCCTTTTTGACTACCGAGAGCAACCTGATATCCCTGAATATCTGCATTTACATTTTGAAGTCTTTCTGCAAGAACTTCAAAGTTCTTAGATAATGGTTCAAAGACTGTAATCTTTTGAATTCCATTATCTACATATTCTTGAATTTCCTCACCATAGTGAGCACCAATATGAACAACACCTTTGACGTTCATATTGTATTTTCTACGTAGATTTGTAAAGTTAATCAGCATACTATTTTAGCAATTGTGTTGAGGCAACCATCCCAGGTCAAGTGTTTTTCATACATTTCTTGTCCATAATCAATCATATTTTGATAATCTCCACTTTCCAGTAAGGCATCTACCTTTTCTGGAATAGTTTCAATTTCATCACCGTTAATTAATAGACACATTTTATCCCACTCAATATAATCTGTAAAGGGGAGCCAAAACTCATCACTAATATAAATGGGAACGCATTGCATTTGAATCGCCTCATACATTCTGAATGAAGCAGGTCCAAATCCTCTTGGAGAGAGTGCAAATACTGAGTTATATAGAATATCACGAAAGACCTCAGTTCTACTATGATCTAGATTTACAGCAAACTTATATTGAGGAAGGTGAGATAAAACTTGATTCATTTTAACTCGCAGAGGATGAGTATCTCTTCCAGCATATCCAACTTTATATTCCCTCACTTCTTTTGGAGCACCACCGTGAGGGTCACAAAGAAGAGGAATAGGTTCATAGACTGAGTTCTTTCCAAGAGGAGAGCTGAAATCACCAGAAGAAGCAAAGATTCTACAATTATCAATCGGGACTAATGTTCCTCCATCATATTGGACAACCGTAAAAAACTTTTCATCAGGATGTTTTTCAGTTAGTTGATTACAAAAATTAATCAGTGGTTGAGTATTTTGCCCATACTCACCACCAGGATTAATGTGCCATGAAGTCCATTGAATAGGAATGTAAATATAATCCGATTCTAGTTCTTCTTTTGTTTTAAAGAATGAATATGCCCTCTCTTCAATCATAGGACTGTATCCTTGATGAGGAGGATATTGAACAGGCATTTCAGGTAGAAATTCCTGCGGTACATCAGCAATGCGTATCATAACTGTGTGATTAAATTTTTATGATAGTTTAAAGATTCTGAGTTTTTATTTCCGACAGAATGCGAATAGCTATTACTCCTCAGTCTATGATTATACCATAAATCATCTACAACTTCAATAATATTTCCTTTCTTTAACCAGTTATATGTAAATACTATTGCGTCTGCCTCAAAATAAGGATAATTAGGGTCATTAAAAATATCTTTCATAGATAGAATATAATCATCTCTGTGAATAAAAAAGTTTCCAGTGTTAATTAACCAACCAAAATTATCATTACCAGATATTAATATTTCTTTTGCTTTTTCGCCATCAACTACACCAAAATCATACTTTACAATTTTACCATTTAAAGATTGATCTAAACCATCATCAACTAAATGAAGTTGTGAAGGAGAGTAATATCTACCTCTCTGAGTTTCAATACCTTCTACAACTCGCAAAGAATTATCAAAAAAATAGTTATCACTATCAAGAAGATAAACCCATTCATTAGATGCTTTTGAAACTGCCAGATACTTATTTTTAAATGCACCTAGATTTCTTTCGTTACGATAAACTTTTATTTTTGAATGAGTTGATTCAATTTCATTTTCAGAACAGTCATCGTGAATGATAATTTCAGAAACAAATTCAGAATTCAATGGTATCTCTACCGCTTGTTCTAGATATTTTTCATTATTATAATAAGGTATTGCTACGGTAATCATTGTAAATCAATAATACGTTGGTGATAATACTTTGCAGAAAAATCAGAATTTGATCCACAGGAATGCCAATAACTATCACGTCTAACCAAGTGATGATACTCCATACCAGGAACTACTTTATAAAATCCACCATTCTTCATCCAATGATATGAAAATGCAATACTACAAGCATATACAGGTTCATCCAGATTTTTATATCCATTCTCCAACCTTTCAAGATACTTTTCTCTATTGAATACAAAATTTCCAGTATTTAAAAACCAATCAATATACTTTGTCTTTTTGAGAAGAGCATCTTGTGCTTCATCAAGTCCAATTTTATCATATGAAAAATTATAGACCACCTCATTGTAGTATCCATCATCAGCATAAACCATTAATTTTTGAGGAATATAACAATAATCCTCATTTGGATTTTCAATGGATTGAATTACATCCAACGTATTTTCTGCTGGGTGATTATCACTATCTAACAAATATACCCATTCACAGGAAGAATTTTGAACTGCATTATACTTGTTTCTAAATCCACCAACATTTACATTATTTCTGAATAGTTTTATTTTATTGTTACTTAAAGATTCTACAATCGTGTTTAGACTATTCCACTCATCTTCGGTTGACCCATCGTCATTAATAACTATCTCTTTTACAAAATCATTACTCAATGCAAGTTTTATCGCTTGTTTACAATACTGAGAAGTGTTATAAAATGGTATAGCAAGTGTAATTTCGTTCATTGTAGAATACCTCTAAGATATGATATTAAAGAATCAATATTGACTGTCATATTATCAAGATGATCTTCTTTTACAACATCTTGAAAACGATAAAACTCTAAATTAAATTCTCTGCACATATCACGATACATATCAATATATTGATGTGGATTTGGTGGAAGAATTTCGATGTACTTTGTCCCCGGTTCTGCAACAAAAGTAAAACACATCCCACCACCATTTGGTCCAAGAATAACAGATGCATTATGGAAAATACGAATTTTATCTCTTGTGTGATAATCTTCAAGATTTAAAATCTTGAAGTCTAGTTCTTTTAGTCTTTCAATAAGTTCATTCTCATTTAATATTTGCCTACGACGAATATTTTTGCAAGCAGTATCTTTTTCATTACCCTGAGACAAATGTGATAGATTTCTACGTATATAGATTCTATCATATCCTTCTATTTTAGTGTCACCTATTGAGGATAAAAATAAATCTTTAACAAAAACCCAAACGCTTGGATCTATATGAGATATCTCCAATCCATTCTGAGAATGTTTTGGATGATAATGCTCAACGTAAATGTGTGGTGTAGTATTTGGAACTAACTCAATTTTATCTTTTAAAATTTCAAAAGTTTCTAATTGATAAGGAGTCCAATCTTCATCTTCAAAGCATACCTGAATTTTTTCTTTACCAAATTCAGGTATCTTATTAAAAGCACCAACCATATACCAAAACCAATGACCAATCCAACCTTTACCAGCTTCCTCTATCCTATAAGTTTTCATCTTTCTCTCTTATATGTAAATTTTGTTGGGTCAAGTTGTGGTAAGTTATAATCATTGTAATTAGGATCAGACTTAGTATCACACCCATTACCAATATAATAAAATCCCTTATAATTGCTGGCAATAGATTGTAATGCAAACTCTTCTACGCACCCATCAAAATTAAAAAGTTCATGCATAATATTTTCATTCTCCTGAAAAAAATCCATAATATATTCACAACCATCATATCTATAACAAACCCCCTCATGCATAGAATGAGCAAAACTCATATTATTTTTTTCAATATACTGATATAGTTGAGTTTGACTAAACTTTGGCCACCACCAAATATCTACTCTATCTAGATGCTCATTAAATGGAAAATATTTGGAGTTTTGCCAGGGAATGTGATCAACATTTTTTACTTTACAATAATTTCCTGGTTTATAAAAATTAGGAACTCCAAAATCTACATGTCCAACTTGTATGTTATTTTCATTTATAATATGTTTTTCTATTTCGGAAGTATCATCTAAAACTCTATAAAAAACATCTCTTGATGCCATTACTAAAAAATAATCAAATTGATAATTATTCAAAGCATGAGACATATTACAAGCAATTCCATGAGTCAGGGATCCGTGAAATGTTTTCTTATTTAATGGTTCGGGAAAAACCTCCACATCTTCTGACACAACGGACTTCATTTGTTCAAACATAAAATCATTACAATTTAAAATTATTCTTTTTTTCAGGGGAACAAACTCATTAATATTTTTTATTTGTTCCAATAAATATTTTAAATTATTATGAACGTTTATTGAAATAATAATGTCATATTTCATTTTAAAAAAGTAATAATTGTATTTTTATTAATATTAAAAGAGTTTATTGCCTTATCATCTATCAAAATATCATAATGTATTTTTCCCATTACAAGTTGGTGGTATTTTAATCCCCAAGAATTTAGCTGCTCATTAGTTTTTGTATATAAATGAGTGTAAATGTCAACAATATTTCCTTTAAACTGCGTCATTCCTCGCGCAGTATATATCACAATTTTATATCCATCATCATAAAGAGAATTAACTAAATTAATATTTTCAATGTAAGGTTCACAATAATCATACTTATTTGGTCCCAAATGTTCATACTCATCTAATCTGTAACAAAGAACATCATCTAAATCAAATGCAATAGTTTTTTGTTTGTTCATTCAATAATTTAAGTTTAGAACTAATTCTTTTTTGTATCAATTGATCAGAATTTGGAAACTGAGATTTTATTTGTTCCAAAAAAACCTCATTAGATAAAACATAATGGCAACAAGTCATTATCAATTGTGCTTTCGAAATTCTTTTAACGTCTTTTACCCATTTTTTCCACTTATCCGAATTATAACATATCCAATACAATTTATCAAAGAGTTCTTCACTCTTTTTACACTCTTCCAAATAATATTCGGACTCAATTTGACCAAACTCAGGTGCAATATTAATAGCATCTAATCCAGTTTCAAATCTCATCTCAATATCAAAAGAATCTGTAAGATAATCTCCATTGTGCTCTTTACTCATCAATCCAAATTTTTTAACAACTTTAATAAAGCTTTTCAATCTTCTCTTATTAAAGCTACCAGTATTAGTTCTTGTTGATAAATCCAATCTTGTCCCAGATTGAACTACTGCATATTTTATTTGAGAAAACTGATCCTCAGTTAGTCCCATTCTAAGATAGTCAAGAAACCACTTTAATTCTTCTGGTTGATATCTGTATATTGCTTCTTCCGTTCCAACCTCATACATCAAATTTGGATTCGAAATAAGTTGTATTGCTGTTTTTGTTTTCTTAGCAGCATCTAACATTGTATTAGAAACTCTAAATGGGTCTATATGAATCAGATCAAAATATTGAGAATCGCTTAGAAAAGAATATGTCCCATCATCTATTTTTTGACCCTGATTTTCTCCACCATGATCTCTACAAAGAAGTACTGAAGAATTAAAAGATCTTACATATTGAGAAAAAGTTTTAGTATTCCAATTATTAACATAACCACCACAATAATCAACCTGTCTTCTAGAAGGAATGAGACCAATAGAATGTTGCTGACCATGCCGAATAACACAATCAACAACATTTTTACTCATTGGTCCAATGTAATATTTTGGGAACATCATTTAAGATTTAAAAAAAGATTGTATTTACCAAAATAATATAAAAACATATCAAGTGGATGCTCATGTAATGGTGCCATATTAATCCAAATAATCGAACTCAATGTATTAATATTTTTATATTCAATTCCATTATTATAACAGAAATTTTTTAGATATTCTTGACATTCTAAATTTGACTTTTTCACATAAACATCGCAAATAATTTCTTTTTTAAATTCAATTTTAAAATGGTTATTAGCAAGTACATGATGGTTTAAAGTTAAATTATGATTAAGTTTTGCAAGATCATAATTCATATCTCCCGCATCAATACTACCATTAAAATCTTGTCTCCAATCAATTAAGGTAAATCCAGAATCACCAATTAAAATATTATCTAAAATAAAATCTCCATGAAATCCTGTTGGGTTTTTTCCAATTAAATCACCAAAATTTATTTGGTCAACAATATTTTGCAATGGTGGAACTTCAATACCATTGATAACATCAGAAGTATCTTCAAGATTATACTTTTCTAAAAATTTATCAATTCTTTTAAGTGTTTTATCTTTATAAAAAGACAATGCATTTTCTCTATAAGATGAATCTTCTTTTTTAATCCAAAGATTTTGATTTGCCCAAGAAAGTAGATTAACAAATTTAAACACATTAATCGAATTCGCAAGCAAATCAGCTTCGACAAACTGATACTTATAAAAATTTTCAGTACTATCAAGTAGAGTTGGAACAAGTCCTTTTAAGTTTTTTGTTCTTGCTACACGATCGGAGCAAATCTTTTTATTATAGAAAAATTTAATTACAAAATCATCAAACACAAAAATATTTTCATCTTCTTTATCAAGAACATGAACTTTTCCTTTAATTTTAGATCTAGTTTTTTTCAGAGCATCAATATTCCCAATATCGTACCATTCTCCAATATCAATAACATTAAAATCATTCATTTCACGAATAATGTGACAATCACTTAAATCACTTGTTTTATTTGATTTAAGAGTTTTATTACAAATTTTCCAAAACTGCTGATAATCAAATATACCAGACACTCCAACATAAACAAAGTCAAAATTTTGCTCACCCTTTTCATTAATTGAAGCAATTTTCCCGCTCACAGTATTAATTGTTCTATAAGATTGACTATTCTCCCCAGCACCACCAATAGACCAGTTAACAGAAAAATTTATATCAGCAATATAATTTTTTGGAAGAATTGTGTCACAAGCATGAAATATAAAAGGACACTGTAAGTATTCTTCGCATAAAGAAATAGAGTAGAGTAAACTACTACCATCACCCATATAGTTGTCAACTTCTACAAAAGTAATGTTGTGTTCCGGATGGGCAAGTGTTAGATATTGTTTTACATGAGATCCATAATGACCTAATGTAACAACAAATTCAACATCATCAGGATATGACTCAATAATATGAGAAATAGTTGGTTTATCTCCTACACGAACCAGACTCTTATTTGTAAACTTAGTTAAGTTTCCAAGTCTAGATCCTAATCCACTAGTTGTAAGTAAAACTTTATACTCTGCCATATTTGTCTTCCAGTCTTACGATGTCATCTTCACCAAAATATTCACCAAGTTGAACCTCAATGAATATCAAATCATTTTCACCAATATTTGTCATTTGATGTTTTGCCTCTTTGGGTATAAAAACAATATCACCCTCTCTATAATAATGAATCTCATCATCAATTTTAACTTTTCCTGTTCCTTTAACTAGAATCCAAATTTCACTTCTTTTAAAGTGATATTGATAACTTGGAGACTCTCCAGGTTTGATAACTATCTTTTTTACTTTTGTATACTCTTCATCTAAAAGATTAGTATACGAACCCCAAGGTTTTATTTCAGTCTTCATTTTTAAATGCTACAATATAGTTAATTAATCAAAACTTATCATATTAATAATTATATCACAATCCAATCAGGTAGATATAAATCATTCAGATTCTTAGATGCATCTGGTCCAGCAAACCAAATACTGGGTGCTACTGTTTTCTTGCTCTTCGCTAACCAAGCACCCCACCAAGAAAATGAAGAATTAGCAATAATATGATAGGTGCAAAGAGATTGTAAGTATAAATCAACTCCTGTGCTATTACCTTCTGCAAAAACAAATCTATCGCCTTGAAATAATTCTTGATCTTTACACCATTCGATTCCATCAGAAAAAATCATTACAGGAATATCCTCAGGCATATGAGACAATGCCTGCTCATAATATTCAAGAGTCTGAACTGGATGATGAGGATATTTCAAATAATCTCCTCTACGAAGATGAATAGAAACCACTTCTTCATCACCAAAGTTTGATTTAAATGCTTCTTCTGTTGGTTCACGAATCTCATCAGCAAATGTAAATGCCTCACGAATTTGCTTTTCAATGTGTTTGAAATACTTTTCAGTCTGAAAGTATCCATAAAGACTGATATTATCTGGACAATTATTCCAAAGATTCTGATCAAGTTCAAAGCAAGATTCCATTACTTTTGGAAAATTAGTCACGTGCTTTGGTGCTTCTGGAATCTTAAA
>Ga0129342_1001460_pt1 | contig 10560 bp, 8 predicted proteins | sample CPBDNA_5_FD_94426 | JGI IMG/M metagenome (GOLD analysis project Ga0129342, IMG submission 94426) | Freshwater to marine salinity gradient microbial communities from Chesapeake Bay, USA - CPBay_Sum_15_0.2_DNA | ecosystem: Environmental > Aquatic > Marine > Coastal | place: USA: Chesapeake Bay...
CCCGGATGTTGCTTCTTGATCTGACTGGCGCCGTCGACCTCGATCTCGAGCACGATGTCCCTGCCAGGTGGCGCATCCGGAAGTGGCGTGCCGTAGTAGTTGCCGAGAAAGTTGGTCCACTCCAGGAACCCTCCCGCATCGATCTGCGTCTCGAACTCGGCCCGCGAGACGAAGTTGTACGCGTCGGCAGTTTCACCCGGTCGTCGCTCGCGCGTGGTCCATGAACGGCTCAGCCACAATGTTGCATCCCGTTTCATGAGTTCGCCCACGAGCGTGCTCTTGCCCACGCCTCCCGGACCGGACACCACGAAGACCAGTCCACTCACGACAACGCCTCCACGAGAAGCGCGCGTACCTGGAGCGGCACGTCGCCGACGCGGGTTCGTTCAGAGAGGTGGTGCTGTTCGAGTATCCGTCGCGCCTTCACCTTGCCGATACCTGGCACGGCTTCGGCGATCTTCACCAGATACACGAAAGAACACACTTCGGCATCCTCGGACGACGCGTCGGACGTTTCAGCGGATTGTGCCGTGGATTGTGACGGAGATCGTGTCGGGCCATCGACACTGGCGACGTCGGTGCGAACCGCAGCCGCGGCACGCGCAAACACCTCACCGAGCGTCATGCTGCCCGTGCGAACCGACTCCACGAGCCGGTCGATCTCGGTGCGCCGAAGCGAAAGGCGCCGCAGAACGTCTTCGGTGCGACTCTGTGCCACCGGCGTCACTGCCATAGGAGAAGGCTAGTGCGCACTCCCGATGACGTTGTCCCACGACGTGACACCCCGTCGGTGCGCCCAACGCAACATGGCGCGTTGGATCTTCAGTGCCGCGCGCGGATCCGCGAACGTTGCAGTCCCCACTTGCACTGCGTTGGCTCCGACCATCATCAACTCGAGCGCATCGTTCGCGCACACCACCCCACCGACGCCGATGATCGGAATACCGGGCAAGGCGGCACGAACGTCGTACACGCTCCGCACCGCCACCGCGTGAATCGCCGACCCGCTGACACCGCCGCCACCGTTGCCGAGCACCGGACGTCGAGTGTTCGTATCGACCACCATTCCCAGCACCGTGTTGACCAGCACCACGCCGTCGGCACCCGCACTCGTCACGACGCCGGCAATTTCCACCAGGCGATCGGTATTCGGACTCAACTTCGCCCAGATCGCCGCGCCGGGCAACGCCCGACGTACCGACTCGACCACTCGTGCCGACTGCACGGCATCGTGGGCGAACATGCTGCGTGCCTGCTCCACGTTCGGACACGACAGGTTGATCTCCACCGCACAGAGTTGGTCGCTTACGGCGGCGAGTCGCGCGGCCGCCGCCTCGAACTCGCTCTCGCGGAAACCCCAGATACTCGCAACCACGCGCACCCCACGCGCGCGCAATCGCGGCACGTCATGCTCGACCCAATGGCGCACACCTCGACCTTGCAGGCCGACTGCATTGATCATTCCCCCGGGAAGTGCGTGCAAACGCGGCGCTGGATTGCCCTGCCACTCGAACTCGGCGACCGATTTGGTCACCACGGCACCGAGCAGCGAGAGGTCCATATAGGCAGCCAACTCGTCGGAGTGCCCCGCCGTTCCCGATGCGAGCAGAATCGGCGAAGGAAGTACCACATTGCCCACGCGAACGGCGGGCAGCGCCGGTGGCTCACGCACCGTGATATTCCTGCAAGGACCGAATGGCGAGCGGCCGGTCCCGGCGCTCGCGCATTCCTTGAACGGCTGCACGCGCCGCACGCACGGTGGTAACCAGTGCAACGCCGTTTACGTTGGCTGCCTTGCGAATCGCCTCACCGTCACGATGCGTGCCGCTGTCCCGTGGAGTATTGATGACGAATGCAATCTCTCCGGACTCGATGAGAGACACGGCGTCACCATCCGGTTCGGTGTGGCGTTGGGACGCGGTGGCCGTGCCGTCGCGCTGCGACACTTTGCCCACGATCCGCTCCACGGGGATTCCGCCGGCGGTCAGCACCGCAGCAGTACCGCTCGTTGCCACCACCGTGCAGCCGACGTCGACGAGGGCCCGCCCGATCTCGGCCGCGGCCTGCTTGTCGCGATCGTTGAGCGACACGAACACCCGCCCACCAAGTGGCAGTTCGGTTCCCGCGGCCGATTGAGCCTTCACGAAGGCGCGACCGAACGTCGTGTCGATCCCCATTACTTCACCGGTGGAACGCATCTCGGGTCCGAGCGTGGTGTCCACCTCTGGGAATCGATTGAACGGCAACACCGCTTCCTTCACGCTCACGTGTCCGGTGGCCGGCGGTCGTACGAGGCCTTCGCTGCGGAGCTGAGCCAGCGTCGCTCCCAGCATCACCCGACTGGCCACCATTGCCAGGGGCACTCCCGTTGCCTTGGCGACGAAGGGCACCGTTCGACTGGCGCGCGGATTCGCCTCGATCACGTAGACGCTTCCGTCGCTCACGGCGAACTGCACGTTGATAAGACCTCGCACGTCGAGCGCCTCGGCAATCCTGCGGGTGTAATCCTCGATCGTGCTCACGGCGCTGGGCGAGAGATTCTGCGGCGGCAAGGCACACGCCGAGTCGCCCGAGTGGATTCCCGCCTCCTCCACGTGTTCCATGATTCCGCCGATCAGAACCTCTCCGACGTGGTCGCGGATGGCATCCACATCGACCTCGGTTGCATTCTGCAGAAATCGATCGATGAGCACGGGACGACTGGCCGACAATCCACCTTCGCGACCGAGCGTGCCGAACCGCTCCATCTCCGCCATCGCATCGGCGAGCTGCCCGTCGTCGTGCACGATTCGCATGGCTCGCCCACCGAGCACGTAGCTCGGTCGAACCAACACCGGATACCCCGTGGTCGTGGTAACCGCCCGCGCTCCCTCGAGATCGATTGCGGTTGCACCGGGCGGCTGCGCGATGTCGAGCCGACGACACAGCGCGTTCCACTGTTCGCGGTCCTCGGCCTCGTCGATCGAGGCGGGCGATGTGCCGGCAATGAGTTCGGACGGCAACGACGAGGCGAGCTTGAGGGGTGTTTGACCTCCGAGTGACACGATCACCTTCGGCGCCTTGCCGGCCGCACGGGTTTCGGCTGCGATGACGTTCAGCACGTCCTCGGCGGTGAGCGGCTCGAAATACAAACGATCGGAGGTGTCGTAGTCGGTGGACACCGTTTCTGGATTGCAGTTCAGCATGACGGTTTCGTAACCCGCCTCCCGTAGGGCAAAGCTCGCATGAACGCAGCAGTAGTCGAATTCGATCCCCTGGCCGATCCGGTTCGGACCGCTACCCAGGATGATCACGCGCTCCTTTGCGGAAGGTCGCACTTCGGATTCGTCTTCGTAGGTCGAGTAGAAGTAGGGCGTCTCCGCGGCGAACTCGGCGCTGCACGTATCAACCGACTTGAACGTCGGCAACACCCCGACACGCTCTCGGGCGGCGCGAACCTCGGATTCGTCTTCGTCCCACAGCCACGCCAATTGTGCGTCACTGAATCCCAGCCGCTTGAGCCGACGCCATGAGCGACGATCGAGCGAGGTCGACGACGAATCGCAAAACGCCTCGCGTTCCTCGTAGATGGCCTTCATCTGGTCGAGGAACCACGTATCGATTCCGGTTGCAGCATGCAGTTTGGCGAGGTCGAAGCCACGACGAATGCACTCACCGACCTGGAAGATTCGATCCGGAGTCGGGGTCTCGATGGCGACGAACAACTGCAGATCGTCGAGGGACTCGAAGTTCTTCTCCCCTGAATCGCAGTTGAGTCCTGCCCGTCCGATCTCCAGCGATCGCAACGCCTTCTGCAGGCTCTCCGGGAAGGTTCTGCCGATCGCCATCGCCTCACCAACGCTGCGCATCTGCGTACCGAGGGTGTTGCTGGCACCCTCGAACTTCTCGAACGCCCAGCGCGGCACCTTGGTTACCACATAATCGATGGTGGGCTCGAAACTGGCCGGCGTCTTCTTGGTGATGTCGTTGGAAATCTCGTCCAACGTGTATCCCACCGCCAACTTGGCGGCAATCTTGGCGATGGGAAAACCCGTGGCTTTGGAAGCCAGGGCCGACGACCGTGACACTCGTGGATTCATCTCGATGACCACCTGGTCGCCGTTCGTCGGATTCACTGCGAACTGCACGTTGGACCCACCCGTTTCCACGCCCACCCGCCTGATACAGGCGAACGCGGCGTTGCGCATCTCCTGATATTCGGCATCCGACAGGGTCATTGCCGGCGCGACGGTGATGCTGTCGCCCGTGTGCACACCCATCGCATCCACGTTCTCGATCGAGCAGATGATGACACAGTTGTCGGCGCGATCGCGCATCACCTCCAGTTCGTATTCCTTCCATCCCTTGATCGACGTCTCGATCAGGACTTCGTGAATCGGGCTGGCGGCAAGCCCCCCGGTGACGAGCTGCTTGAATTCCTTCGGCGTGGTGGCGATACCCGTTCCACGTCCGCCGAGGATGTACGCCGGGCGAATGATGACCGGCAATGCGATGTCCTTCAAGACGGCTTCGGCCTCCTTCAGCGAGTGCGCAATACCGCTCTTTGGCACCTTCAAGCCGATCTCTTGCATCGCCACCTTGAACTTCTCACGATCCTCGGCCGTGGCGATGGCCTCCGCATTGGCGCCGATGAGTTCGGGGGTTCCCGGAACACCCGCGAGTCCGCGCGCATGGAGCGCCATCGCGAGATTGAGCGCGGTCTGTCCGCCGAGTGTGGGCAAGACCGCATCGGGTCGTTCTCGTTCGATGATCGCCGCCAACACATCGGGTGTCAATGGCTCGATGTAGGTGCGGTCGGCGAAGTCGGGGTCGGTCATGATCGTGGCCGGATTGGAATTTGCCAGGATGACGCGATATCCCTCCGCCTTCAGGACGCGACACGCCTGCGTGCCGGAATAGTCGAACTCGCAGGCCTGACCGATGACGATGGGACCCGACCCGATGACGAGAATGCTGGAGAGATCGTCGCGACGCGGCATCAGGACCTCGCTCCGCGCATGAGTTCGGCGAAACGGTCGAACAAATATCGAGAGTCGTGCGGACCTGGACCAGCCTCGGGGTGGTATTGCACGCTGAATGCCCGGGCACCACGCACCGACATTCCCTCGTTGGTGTGGTCGTTCAGGTTCACGTGGGTGACCTTCACCTTGTCCCCGAGCGACTCCGGGTCGATGCAGAAGTTGTGGTTCTGGCTCGTGATTTCCACTCGCCCAGTGTCGAGGTCACGCACGGGATGATTCGCGCCGTGGTGGCCGTAGGACAATTTGTAGGTGCTACCCCCGAGCGCCAAACCGAGCAATTGGTGTCCCAGACAGATTCCAAACAAGGGAACGTTCGCGTCCATGATCTCCCGGATCTGTTCGGGTACACCGTGCACCATCTCTGGATCGCCGGGACCGTTCGACAGGAACACGCCGTCGGGCTTGCGGGCGAGAACCTCTGCTGCCGTAGTGCGCGCCGGCACCACCTGCACGTCGGCAATCTCACTCAAGCAGGAAAGTATCGTGCGCTTGATCCCAAAGTCGTAGGCAACCACATGAAGTGGCTCGCGTCCGTCTTTGACGGTGTTCTTCACCTCGTACGGCGAAAGTGTGGTGACGTGAGCAACCAGGTTGCGCTCGGCAGTCCCCTTTTCCTTCGCCAATGCTGCTCGAAGCGTTCCTTCGTCGGCGGTGCCGAATGCGCCCAACATCGAACCCGTGTCGCGTAGCAGCCGAGTAAGTCGCCGCGTGTCCACACCCGTGATTCCGCCCACGTTGCGTGCCCGCAGGAACACCTCGAGTGGCTCGTCGCTGCGCCAGTTGCTGCGACGTCGGGCCATCTCTCGGATGATTACACCACGGGCGAACACCCTGCTGCTCTCGTTGTCGTGACGAGTCACCCCATAGTTGCCGATGTGCGGAGTGGTGAACGTGATGATCTGACCGGCATAACTCGGATCGGTCATCACTTCCTGGTAGCCGCTCATTCCGGTGTGGAACACCACCTCACCGGAAGCAACCGGAACGTCGGCACCGATCGCCTCCCCTTCGAAGACGCTGCCATCGGCGAGCACCAGCAGCGCGGGTCGGGCCAAGGTCATAATTGAGCGTCTCCGTGGGCCGATGTCATCGTTGGGCATCTCCATCCAGCACCGTGGCAACACCGTTGAAGAACGTGTGTCGAACTTTTCCGCGCAGGGTCATCCCGACGTACGGCGTGTTGCGGCTCTTGCTCGACAGGGAGTCCGGTGACACCGTCCAGGAGAGGTCGGGATCGAACACCACCACGTTTGCCGGTGCCCCAACCTCGATGTCGCGCCCGTGGCGATCGGAGATGCCGGCAATGGCCGCCGGTTGCGTCGACATGATCCGTACGAGGTGCACGAGGTCCACGTCCAACACTCCGAGCGCCACGCCCAACGCCGTCTCCAACCCCAGCATTCCCGGCGGTGCTTGATCCAACGACAGTTCCTTGTCACGACGAGGATGCGGCGCGTGGTCGGTGGCAAGCGCGTCGATGGTGCCGTCCCTCACCCCGGCGCGCAGCGCGGCGATGTCCCCGAGCGAACGCAACGGCGGATTCACCTTGAAGACGGTGTCAAACGACGTGAGCCTGGTGTCGTCCAGCGAGAGATGGTGCGGCGTAACTTCAGCGGTAATCGGAAGGCCGTCACGCTTGGCGGCACGGACGAGCTCGACGCTCCGGGCGGTGGACAAGTGGAGGAAGTGCACGCGCGCACCGGTGAGACGCGCCAGTTCGATGTCGCGGAACACCATCAGCTCCTCGGCGATCGAGGGCCAACCCGGCAGCCCGAGCGACGTGCAGCACTGACACTCGTTCATCACCGCCCCCTTGGTGAGACTCGTCACCTCGCAGTGTTGCGCCAGCGTCACACCCAATCCCCGTGCGTACTCCATCGCTCGACGCATCAGTAGTTCGTTCTGCACTCCGCTTCCATCGTCGGTGAACAGCCGGACTCCGGCAGCGGTGAGTTCGGCCAGCGGCGCCAAGGCCTCACCCTGGCGCCCGAGCGTGATACAACCACTCGGCACGACCTCGAGCAGCCCGGCTCGCTTGCCCTGCTCACGCACGAAGTCGATGACTGCAACGCTGTCCTGCGGCGGATCGGTATTCGGCATGGCCACGAGTGCGGTGTAGCCACCCTTTGCTCCCGCACGACTCCCGGTCTCGATGGTTTCGGCCTCCTCCTTGCCCGGCTCGCGAAGGTGCGCGTGTAAATCCACGAAGCCCGGTGCCACGACGCAGCCGCGGGCATCCACCAAGCGATCACCCCGAAGTTCGATGCCCACTTCAGTCACGACACCGTTCTCCATGGCCACGTCGAGGCGTTGCTCACCACGCGAGTCCACGATCGTGCCGTCCTTCAGCACCACCCGACCGACCGCGGAAACCTCGGCTGGGCGAGTCATGACGCCTCCTGGGCAAGATGCGATGCCGACGATTCACCGGCCAGCAAATCGAACAACACGGCCATTCGTACCGACACACCGTTGGAAACCTGTTGATGAATGAGGGAATTGGTCAACGTCGACGGATCGATCAACATCTCGACGCCTCGGTTCATCGGGCCCGGGTGCATGAGCACCGCCCCGGGTGGAAGCATGCCCACTCGCCGAGCATCAAGGCCGAAGGCCTCGGCGTACTCGCGCAGATTGGGCACGTGGCCCTGCGACATACGCTCGCTCTGCAGTCGCAACATGTACAGGATGTCGGTGCGGTGGAGCACCTCGTCGAGCCGATGCGACACTTCGACGGGCCAATGCGACACGTCGGGTGGAAGCAGCGTCGGCGGTGCAACGAGCACGACGTTCGCGCCCAACATGCTGAAGGCGCTGATGTTGCTGCGGGCCACCCGGCTGTGCTTGATGTCCCCGACGATGGTCAGCGTCAATCCGTCGAAACGATCCCGTCCCAAGGCCTGCCGAACGGTGAAACAATCCACGAGTGCCTGGGTGGGGTGCTGATGCCAACCATCACCGGCGTTGACGACACAGGCATCGGTCCAGTCACTGATCTGCCACGGGATACCCGTGGACTTGTGGCGCACCACGAAGGCGTCGACGCCCATGTCGGTGATGGTCTCCACGGTGTCGCGCAAACTCTCCCCCTTGTTCACGCTCGACGTCGAGACGCTGAACGTCATGGTGTCGGCTGACAAACGCTTCGCGGCGGTCTCGAACGACAATCGCGTGCGGGTGGAGTCCTCGAAGAACAAACTCGCCACGGTTCGACCTCGTAGCGCAGGCACCTTGGGTACCTGTCGACTATTTATCTCCACCATGTGGGTGGTGAGTTCGAGTAGTCGCACGACACCATCGTGACCCAGTTCGTCGATACTGCGCAGATGCTTCACGTCGTGCCATCCCTCGTCACCACGACCCCCTCGCTGGCAACCCGAACGTCGTCGACGAGGTTGGTCGGGAGGTTCTTGCCCACGTAATCGGGACGAATCGGCAACTCGCGATGACCGCGGTCCACCAGCACGGCGAGTTGAATTGCGCGAGGACGCCCGTAGGTATTGATGCCCTCCATTGCCGCTCGCACCGTGCGCCCGGTGTACAGGACGTCGTCGACCAACACCACCGTGGCGCCATCCACCGGGAAGTCGATTCGGCTGATTGCGCCCGGCACCACGGGTCGCAGTCCGATGTCGTCACGATGCATGCTCACGTCGAGGTATCCGAGTGGCACGTTGGTAGACGGCTCGATGTGTCGTATCGCAGCGGTGATGGCATCGGCCAACCACGCCCCGCCGCGTTGCAGTCCCACGATCGCAAGTTGCGCCGGACCGTGCTGGCGCTCCAGAATCTCGTGAGCGATGCGGGTGATTGCCCGCCTGACGTCGTCGGCCGACATCACCATGTTGCTCACCTGATTCTCCTGCCGTGTGAGCCTCACGGGACTCACTTCACGGTGCCCTCAGCGTACTCGTTCGTACACCGTCCACCAGTCATTGCCGTACACGACATCGAAGAATGGTCGCTCGCGCTGCCAGTCGAGCTCCACTTCACCCTCGAGCTCGCGCGGCAGGATGACGTACTGCACCTCGTCGGCGAACGACAAGCGGTCACCTTTGGCGAATACGTCCGGACCATAGAGCACCCGTCGAAACGGCACGGGAAACACGTAGACGCGCTCGCGTCGCGCCATGTGCGCAGTCAGCGTGTGGAAGGCCGCAACCACGGCTTCGTCCGGAACACGGTTCATGGCCGCGTGGGCAGCCTGCACGGAGGGATGGTCGGGGGTCCAGCGGGGTGTTTCAACGCGCAGGAACGGCAGAGGAGACCACGCCACGGCGCCGAAGAGGCTGCCCACCAACACCAGTCCGGCGAGCCAACTCCGCAAGTGTTCGGCGACTCGCGAAATGGCGAACATCGACCCGATCACCATGATCGGCACGAACTGCACTGCATAGTGGTATTCGACCTGGCTCTGGTACCAAAAAGTGCTCACCAGATTGGAGAGCAACGGCAGCGTACCGAGCAGCGCGATTTCCGGACGCAACAACAGCACGAAACCCACCGGCGCAACGAGTTGCAGCACGTAGAGCGGCTTCTCCCCGGAGACCAGGTGCCGAACGAGTTTGTCGGGCCGCGTCAGCGACGTACGAAGGAAACCACCGAAACCACCGAACGGCAGTCTCCACTCGTTCCGGTAGGGCACTCCGATGATGCCGCGCATCACTGCGAACAGCATCAGGAGGGCGAACCACACCGCACCAAACATGGTGATCAACCCGATGCGGCGATCACGTCGCAGTGCCACCCACGCCCCCAGCGCCACCACGAACAGTGCCGTGTCCTCCTTCACCATCAAGATCAGAAGCACCGCGCAGGTGTACTGCGCCCACCGATACGTGAGCCCCGCGTACACCGCCCACGCAATCAACGGCGCCAACGCCGCATCCGGGTGGAAATTCTCGAGTCCCGTGTACGTGAGTGCGGGATGCAGCAGATACGCAACCACCGCAATGCACGACATCGGTAACGAGCCGAGGAGTTGTCGCGTCACCTTCCACACCGGAAGTGCCCCCAGCCCAAGCACCATCGACTGGACCACGAACAACAATCCAGTGGACTCCACGATCCAGTACAACGGAACCAGCGGCACCAAGATGAACGAGGTGTGGTCACCGAACAAGTTCCGACCCATCAGGGTGACGAACGGAGCCCTCCCCTGCGACAGCAACCACACGCCCTGGTCGTACAACCCGAAGTCATACGCGGACGTGCCGAGTCCGAAATGGTTGCGTGTGGTGCGAACCGCGAGCCACACCGTGTACAGGACGGTCAGCGAAACGGCGATCGAATGCCACACCGTGACCCGCATCCATCGGCGCTGCAGCGAACGCACCGCGGCGCGCAGGTCAACTGCCATAGGTGTGTTCTAGTCGGTCGCGGACTGCGTGCCCTCGCGGATGGATCGCGCGATCGCCGACAACATCCCGTTGACGAATCGCCCGGAATCGTCCGTACCGTAGCGCTTCGCCAGCCCCACGGCCTCGTTCAACACCACCGGAGTGGGGATGTCGGGACGACCGATCAATTCGAACGTGGC
>Ga0129342_1001463_pt1 | contig 10554 bp, 8 predicted proteins | sample CPBDNA_5_FD_94426 | JGI IMG/M metagenome (GOLD analysis project Ga0129342, IMG submission 94426) | Freshwater to marine salinity gradient microbial communities from Chesapeake Bay, USA - CPBay_Sum_15_0.2_DNA | ecosystem: Environmental > Aquatic > Marine > Coastal | place: USA: Chesapeake Bay...
AAAGAAGATTCTATAACCACAGCATTACTATCTTCAGGAAAAGCTTCTGTTCCAATAATATTTTTATCAAAATACTTTGGTAAAGAATAAGATATATTGTTAACATTGTCTTCTTGACCTGCAATAACTAAACAATTTTTATATACTGATAAATACTTACCTTTTGGAGGAGGTGAGTGTAACCCAAATTGATCTAGCAAAGGCTCATAGTTAGATATATCTGAATCTAGTGTTAAATCTTCATACTCCCCTCCAGGCAGCCCCGGTGGAAATGCAGGTGAAGTAGCATCGTAATTCCACGGTAAATCAGCTATTAGATAAGAATTATTTGATAAGGCTACGTCTTCATTACTTCCCACATTACTTCTATAAATAAGTACTCTTAAGCATTTAGAGTTTTGTACTTTATTTACAGAACCATATACATTTCCTGTTGGAAGAGAATTATATAGAGGATGAGAATCACTAAAAGTAGATGCTTTATTAAAACCGTCTAAAGCAGAGGAATTTATAAAAGTTTGAAAATTAACATGAAAATGATGATTATTACTATTTAACTGTACAACCACTGGATCAGAAGGTTCTCCTCTTACAAAATTACCTTGCTTATCTACATACTCTAAAACACATCTAAATGCATAATAACCATGTTCTATAGTTACTGTATTATCAGATTCTATAGAAACAGTAAAATCTCCAAATTTAGGTAACCCTGCTCTATATACTGATTCTGAGTCATACTTCATTGGATAGTCATATCCATTACTTATATATAAACAATTATTTAATTGAGCAAAAGTAGCATTTTCTGTATTTAAATTATCTAATACAGAGTCTCCATTATTATTTTCCCAACTAAAAGGATTTGAATAACTAGAAGCAGCATTAGTAACTGTTTCAGAATAAATGAAATTAGATAAATTTATAACTTGTTCGGTTAAAACATTAATTGAATCATAATTACTAATAGAAGCAGCTTTAATAGATTGAAGAGTAGTTATGTTGTCTATATCTGTTTGCATTAATAAATTATATGTATTTAATTGAGATATACTAACTATGCTATAAAAATCTGTAGATAAAATATAATCAAAGCCATTTGGAGATGTAGTCCAAGTAACACCATCAGCCACACTTTCACTATACATGCCTCCTATACCATCATCAACACATACAAATACTAGATGACTACCTGTTTCCCAAGTAGAGCCGTCTTCTTCATATACCCAAGTATCAGCATTTTTTGTAGATGAATAATACATATTAAGCAATGTTATACTTTCATCGTTATGAGAACCTGAAAAGTTAAATCTTATTTGATAATTATCTCCTATAGATTTAGCTATATTGGGTATATTGACATCTTCTATAGGAATACTTGTATAAAATACATGATTTACACCCGACAATTTTCTTACTATTTCTGCATTAGAAAAATCTGATACAACATTAAGTCCTGGAGAAGATAATGATATATTTTTAACATTTGTAGCTAATGTATATAGATCTATATCAGATACATCTGACCCTGTACCTAAATCTTGTTCATATATAACTTCTTCTGTATCTAACTTTTCTAATTTAAATTTAAATGTAGAAGTAGTTTCATCTAATAATAGAGATGAATACATGTCTTCACTAGAAAAAATATTTATAGTAGAATTTAAATATCTTTTTAAATCATTTCCTTCTACAGTAATTGTTTCATCAGTAATAGATCCATTTGTATTTAATTTTTTATATGTAGTAATACCTTTTACAGTATTTCCAGTATTTTGATATATTTTTTTAAAACCTTTTCTTTTATTTATAGCACCTGATATACGGAAAGCAGCGTTTCTAACGTCTGTAGCATATTGAATTGTACGAGCAATATCAGAGGATCTTTTATCTATTCCTTTAAAATCTTCTGATGCTCTAATAATTTTATGGTCTATAGCCATTATACGCTCCAATCATCCCAGCTATTAAGCTGTGGAATAAATTGTATATCATCACTAATCATTGCGTAGGATTTAACAATTTCTTGTTGCATTAATTGTAATTCTTGCATAGCCTCAGTAGAGTCTATTGAACTATCTCTTTTCAAAATTTTCCAAGCAACATACGCAATCAGATATCTTTCGGTTTCAATAGATAATTGACTATGTGTAGTAGTAAACTGCCCTCCTACAATATAAGAACCTGCTGGAATTGTAGATACATCCTCAGCTCCTATTGCATGAGCTTCACAAACAATTTGATCTGCACTTACACTAATAATTTCTATATTTTTAACTACGTTATTTCCTAATTTATCTACTACGCAAATAAAGTCATGTTCCTGCAAAGATTCGGTCTCTGTAGAAAATGTATTTTGATCTAAAGATATTGTAAATTGAGAAACAGAATTTACGGATACATCGCTTAGGACCTTAGCAGCTCTTTTATCTAATTCTGGTAATCTTTGAATATAATTAATTCTAATAGATCCAGCAGACTGAGGCTGAGGTGTTAAAAGTAATTGACCTGATAATCTAATATATTTTACAGGAGAACCACTTACTCCTGGATTTCTTCTTTTTATTGTATCTTCTTCTAATACGTAAAAATCATCCTCTTGTCCTGTTGGAGAATATTCTACGTTATGTACTTTATTTTTTAAAAAGCAATCTATAGGTAAATCATATTTTTCTTGACCTGATACTGCTGATATAGTTTCTTCTTTAATAAATACACGAGGATGTTGGTGTACAATTGCTGATTGTAGGTTGTATTGAGCGTCATTTAGGTACTGAATAAATTCAGAATCTTGAATACCAGTAAAATCCGAAACTTCCTCATTTTCAGTTTGTCTTCTTATTTGCTCTATCAAACGTGTTACTGATCTCATTTTTATCCTTATAATTTAAATGCTGGACTAGCAGCTAATAAAGCAGTTGAAATAGATTTAGACATACTCTGTTTAGCAGCTCTTTTGCTAGCTTCGCCTTTAGCCTGAGCTAACATAGCATCAGCTTCAGCCTGTCTTCTTTTTTCTTTTCTCTTTGCTGAGGCTGACATTATACCCATAACGGCTCCAGCCGCTGCTGCGTAAGGATTTCCTCCAGATTTCATAAATGCTGACATACCTCCACTAAATCCGCCACCTAGAGTAGAATCTTCTCCTCCTAAAGCTTTAGTTACCATTTGAGTTCCCTTAGTAGTAGCTATATCTTTTACTGCGTCTTCAGCTCCTGGTTTGATGCTTTGAGTACTTTTTTCTAACGCTTTTTTAGCAGCTACTTTTTTAAGCGCATTTGTAGCATCTGAATCACCAAAAAAAGATTTTGCTTGTAAACCTATATTAGCTAAAGCTCCTCCCAAACCTTCTTCTTGAGTAGGTGCTATTAGTTTATCTAAATGAGATTCGTACTCACCTTGAGCTGATCTTAGTTTTTCCATTGCAAATCTCTTAGCAAGTCCTTTACCTTCGTCTGATACCATTCCCATTATTTTTTCCTTATCTTTTTCTTAGCTGCGGCTTTAGCCATTGACAACGCAATTGCCACAGCTTGCTTTTGTGGTTTACCTTCACTTTTTAACTTTTTTATTTTTTTACCTATATTCATATTCTACTCTATTAAAGTTATTTTTAGTTTAAGGGTACTTAATTGTACGTCATCCCTCTGTAAATATAAATAATTTGTGCTTGTATTAGTTACTTCAAAAGTTGAGCTCATAGATGTAGTAACTACTCCAGAACTATGTGGACCAGGTCTACCAATCGCTATAGTACTAGAACCAGATCCATTATAAAACCATGTATTAATTGAAGGTAAACTAGTTCCTGTAGTAGTACCGTATATTATAGTAGATGTACCTGAAGGAATGTAACTAGCAGCACTATAACTTCCGGTAGTCCATACTTCTACCTTATATTTACCTGTTTTAACAAAATTAATTCTGTTATTAGTAGAACCTCCTGCACTAGATATACTAAATAAGCTAGGAGCACATGCACTAGATTTATTACTTTCAATAGAAAGATTTTCTACATCTGTAGCTGAAGTTACAGGAGCCTGAGGAGGTGCTGTAATAGACGCTACTGTATGTCCTTCTGGTATAAACTTCCCATTAATTACTTTAAATGGATGTTGAAATATTAAAGGTCCTATTACTGTACTTCCAGACCTATTAATAGTAATGTTTGTTGAAGAGCTTCCATTGGCAATACTAATATTTGCATAGTTATCAGTGCTTAGTATACCTTTAAGCCAGGTAAGCTTAACGACTATTGAAGCAAATTCTATAGACCGAGCATTTGTTGATGTGGATGAATCCACCTGCCAGGCAGAGAAAGTACCTGATGAAATATATGTATAAGAATTATTAGCATTAAGTATATCTACAGTTCCTCCAATAACAATATCACAAGCCGCAAAATTAATTATATTTCCTGTTGTATCTCCTACTAAATCTATTTCTGCATCACACCAAGCTCTAATGGTACAGTTTTTAATTCTTACATCTGTAGAGCCATCAGTACTAGTATTTTCAAATCTAAGTCCCGTATATGCAGCATCATTTCCTAAAAATAAAGAACAATTGAGTAAATTAGCATCACTAAATGTAAGTTTATATGATTGATCCCAAAATATAATTTTATTTGTTAAATCTGTTGTAAATGTAACATTTTCTGTAGCAGTAATATGAATTATTCTAGATGTACCAGTATAATTAGCAGCATCGGCTGCACTTGAAACTACATCTACTCCCGAACCGCCAGCGCCTGAATCAGTTCCAGGTGCCCATTGATTATTTACTCCGTCCCATTTTAAGACTTGACCTGCACTAGGTGTAGATGAAGATACATCATTTAATGTACTAAGAACAACATCCGAACCTATTTTTGCAGCAGTTACGTTAGCATCAGCAATTTTAGCCGTAGTTACATTAGAATCTACTATTTTAAGTGTGGATACTGAATTTGTAGCTAACTTAGCCTCAGTTACGTTTGCATCTAATATGTTAGCAGTTTCAACAGCATCATTTTTTAGCTCAGAGGTACCAACAGAATCTGGAGCAAGATCAATGTCAGCAACCGCATCAGCAGCAATTTTTACACTAGTAATTGCTCCATCTGCAATTTTATCTGTAGTAATAGCACCGTCTTCAATGGCTGCTTCACTAATTTTTGCACCCTTTCCATCAACACCTGTATGATCGTGATCTACAATTTTCTGAGCAAACTCAGTTTTAAAATCTTGTGACCAGTTAGTGTCACCTTTGGAAGGCACTTTTAATTTTAATTTGGTGTCGTCACCTAACGTAATTAATGGCATTTCTTACCTCTTATGTCTTCTAAAGTGGACTTTACAAACTGATACAGTTCCCGTGATAACTGCTCTAACATTTAGAAAAATGTGTTCTGAATCGTTATTTAGTGCTGCAATACCGTTTGATGTTAATGGAGTTTCTGTTTGTGTCGCAGAATCAACCAATATATTATACCAGTTAACTCCGTCTGCACTATGTTGAAATTGTACGCTAAAAGTACCTGTTCCCTTAACCTCAAATACGATAGAATCTACATATTGTGGTAATTCTGTCGCTATATTATGTTCTAAATCTAAGTGAGATGCTGCAATCATGTATGCTCCTATTCTAAGCTATAATTCAATCTAACGGTACATACACCTCCGACTGAACCTGCATTTCCTATTTTAATTCTTCCGTACCCTAAAACAGGTACATCTATTACTTTTGTTGTACAATCTCCTACGTTTGCTGTACATTCAAATTCGCATGTAGAACCATTACCTAGTATACAATCACACCAATTTACACCGTCTGGACTCATTTGAAATAAGATCTCTATTGTACACCCTTCGCATACAGCCGTCAATATGTGATCAACAGATTTTGGTGGAATTGTAAAAGCTTGTGTATATAAATAATTACCTGAACTAGTTATTTGTCCATTTGTAGGATTTCCATTTTCATCATATAAATCTACAAATTGTTCAATAACAAAATCTTTTAAAAATATAGTGTGGTGAGCTGAACTCATTACTTTTTTCTCCTTTTACGGAAGCTTATTGAAGCTTGTCCTTTACCAGGACCTAAATCACAGCTTCCTGAGCCGGTCCATTTTACTCTTACAAATTGCAATATAGGTGCATCTATATTACTTAAATTACATACTCCTGATTGAATCTCACTAACAGTTACTTGAGGATAAGTAATACCAACATTAGCTGATCCCTCAGTTTGTACATTTTCAACATAAATAGACTCAGGAGCAGATGTCATTAATACTCTATCTGCTGTAATAATACCAAAAGCATTTATATCTCTTTTGTTTGTACCTGCGTCATGGTCTCTAACATCGTTAATTGTAATAGAACAGTCACCTGGAGTATCTCCCCATCTCCACCAACCTTCTAATCCTCCCGTAGGATTTGTAGCTGCGTCATACCTATCAGGACTAATCCATTGGTTTCCTCCGGCAGTAGATCCGATTACTTCAGGGGTTAATAAAGGATAAGGAGCTCCTGTAGGATAATCAGATCCAGTACCTCTATTAGTTAATGCTGTAGTATTTCCATATATTGTAGCAGGTTTTTCTTGGTTATATGTATTTGTTAATACAGAAGTACCTGCCTGATCTACCCACCAACAATCGCTGTGAAAGGATGTTTCATCCACGGCTCCTTGAAATGCATTTTCATTATCTCCCCCTGATACTTCATAAATACCTGCCGAAAATTGAGCATGTACTTGATACTCGTCTTGACCTATTCCACTGAATTTTAAATGTCTATTAAAAATAGGAAAACCTACATTAACAAGTTGACTTTGATATGTATCTGTCTCTATGGTATTTAAACCTCCAACATAATCTGCACCTCTACCTGCATTAATTGTGGTTAAAGGTTGTCCATCAAAAGATACAGCAAAGTTAAAATCTAATGAGTTAAGTGGTCCAGGACCAAATTTAACTATATCTCCTTCAGATACATTATCTCCTGCCAAATCATTATTACCTCTATATGAAATAATTATGTTATGCCAGCCGCCATCTAATAGATCTATTGCTCCTGCACCTAAATTTTGATTACATTTAAATAATGCAAAATATTCAGCATTTTTTTCTACTCCATTAAAAGATAGACATAGAGCACACTCTTGGTCGTATGTTTCTACCCATTCTTCCGTAGTAAAGTTAAATGATTTAGTTAAAGTTACTGTAAAAGCATTGCCGTCAATAAGTTGACCTGTTTTTAATACTTTTTCACCTGCTTGTAAATTTATTAAATAAGTATCTAGTGTTTGTGAACTATCATCACTAAATACTAAATCATAGTTATTAGAAGTAGCATCTTGAGTAGGGGTTACTGCATCATTTAATTCCCAGTAAGCTTCTACACTCATTCCATGTGCCTCTAAATCAGGGACTACATCTCTATTATTTATAAGAAAAATTTCATCTACACTTAATTCTTTTGAATGAATTGACCACTGACTAAGTTTTGATTTAAAAGAACTATTATCAGTACCTGTGGTCCGTGTGCCATCTCCAGCTAAACAAAATCCATTTGTTCCTTTTAAGTCAGTATCTACTAAAGCTAATGGAGAAGTTGAAGAAGGAGTTAATTCTACTCCATCTAAATATAATTTTAAATCTGTTCCTGGTACAACCGCACTATTACTATTTTTAGTTAAAATAATATTATGCCATGCTCCATCAAGAAGTGAACTAGGTGCAGTATAGCTTATAGTTGTACCTAATGTTGTAAAATCTAATTCAATTGACGTACTATCTGTCATACGACATTTTATACCTTCTGTAACTACTCCGCTAGTTCCTGTTGTATTGGAAAATATGCAGGTATCACTTCTAGGTGTTGTGGTAGTATTAAACCAGCCTTGTATACTAAATGCATTTATTGCAGCTATGTGAGTGTTAACTCCTGTATTTTTTATGTTTTGAACAACTCCATTACTTACATCAATAATTAAGTTTCCTTTATAAATTGTTTCTAAATTAACTCCACTAGTATTTATTATATCATTGCCGTTACCACTTTGATCAAATATAGTAGTTGTAGATAATGAAGGAACATTACTTTTAGATAAATAATATGACTCTAAATTAGATACTCCTGTCGATGCTAGTAATGTATTTCCATATAGAGAAGTTAATAAGTTTGTCATATCTGTTGCATCTAATTTTTTAGAAAAAAGAGCTGTAGTACCAATTCTTGCATAATACGTACCTATGTATGTTGCTTTATCAGTAAGAAGATTTATTTTAGTATCCGTAGCAGCAGCCCAGTAATCGGTTGAAGGTACCGTGAAAGTAGACGTATAATTTTGGGTCATTGGGATTACCGTTCCTGATCTATTATAAAAAGTTACTTCAAAAGCATCCATTAAAACATCTCCAGGGGCGCATGCTGCTTTAGTAATAACTATATGTGTATCTATACCAACTGCACCTGATGAAATGTAACTAAAATAAGTATCGTATACTTGAACTCCGTTCACCCATATTCTAAAAAAAATTCTTCTATACGTACAACTAATAGCTATATAGTTTCCAGAAGATTCATCTCCAATTAAAAAAGGAGACGTCATACCATATTCATTAGATGCGGTTCCAGTTGTACCTATAGCCTGTCCTATTACTATTGACCATTCTCCAAATAGACTGAAATTACCGTTTAAAGGATCTCCACTGCTTTTTAAATGATTTCTATAAGTAGTTTTGTCTATAATAATTGATGATTCTTGTATTCTATTAATTGTACTCATTACAGGTGAACCGGATGTAATTGTTAAATTATTTCCTGCAACAGTATCTTTTATAGTAGTTCCTCCTACTAATGTCGCATTATAACAAGCTGTACATGTAGATAAAGCAGTAAAATCGGCTCCAACACTACCTGCTAATAGTACTGGTTTGAGGTTCCAATCTGGAAAGTTAACAGAATTAGTACCTACTTCAGTTCTATCATTAAAAAAAGAAAGATTAGCTATTTTTAAATTATGTCCTCCTCCATATAGTTTTAATTTATAATTAGCTACGTTTGCCATGTCATTTGTAGCTGGAAATGTGTAATTTGTAATAACATTGTTACTACCTAGAATATTGTATCCATTTAACGCTATGAAAGTTGTGTAGCGTATATTATCTCCTGGGGCTCCTCCAATTTTTATTGATATTCTAGTTAAATTATCATTTCCTGGCGCTGGTACAACAGTACTTCCATATTGTCCTACTCTTGAGTATATATAACCTAATTGTGTAGGTCCATTATAATAAAATACATATATGTATCCAAATTCATAAGTAACATTCTGAGATATTCCAATTTCTATATGATAAGAAGATTCATCTCCTATTGTCATACATTTATAATACCCATTGTCAACAGCTCTTTGGTCATTGTAAACGTCCATTGTTATAACCATTGTATCTAACAATCCTAAATTAGTTCCAAAAGGAGATCCTGCTGTTTCCATGACTAAATTAGAATCACTCATATCCATAAAACCCTGTGTACTTACAACAGGTGTAGTGCTAGTAAATTCTATAGCTTTTTCAATTCTTTGAGTATCTTTTCCACCGTGTCTAAATAACACTGGTTTATATGTTGCTGAAGGTTGTTCTGTACTTTTTGTCCACATAGAGTAATTAAATGATTTATCTACTCCCATGTGTTGATGTAAAAGATCCCTAGTTCCTGTTCCATCTGTAGTAACCTCAGCTCCGTTATTATCGAAGTTTAAGCCTCCCCTTGCATGTTTATTTTTAAATTCACCTGGAGCATCAGGAACTAAGTTAACATATTCTTCATTACCGGCAATAGTCTCTCCTTCTACTACATCGGCACTTATTAATTTAGTTACGGCTGGACACCAATTTTCTTTATCAGGGCTCATCTCTAATTCTACGTCAACACCTGCTGTACATGAAGCGTCGGCAGTTACTGTTAAAACATGATCTGTAGAATCTGGAGGTAATACTACAGCATCAGAATAAACATCTTGTCCAGCTTGTTTACTTGTTTCTGTTGTATTAAATTTATTATTATCCGATGAACTCATTATATATCCTTAAAAAGCCCCCGAAGGGGCTAACTTACTTAGTATTTTTCTGTTGTATCAGATCCAATTATTAATAGCTCTATATCAGGGGTTCCATTAGGATCAAAATAAACCTTAAATTGACTTGCAGTAATAGTATTTCTTGTTACAGCAGTGTCTTGAAAAGCGGAGAATGCATTTCCAACGCTCTCAATATAACTTCCAATAACTACAGGTGCCTCTGCAAATGATTGATTAAAGCTTACTGTTTTAGTTGAATGATCGTAAGATACTTTCTTACTATCTGGACCAGAAACAACTCCACTATTACTAATTTTAATAGCTAAAATTCTTACTTTTCTTTGTCCTGATTTAATACTTCTTAACATAATAATTCCTTGGTTAATCTCAAGTTAAACTCCCTAAAAACCCCCAACACCACTCATGCATGCTGGGGGAGCCGGGCAGGGAGAAGAGACCCGGCTAATTTAGTCAATTAGA
>Ga0129342_1001464_pt1 | contig 10549 bp, 19 predicted proteins | sample CPBDNA_5_FD_94426 | JGI IMG/M metagenome (GOLD analysis project Ga0129342, IMG submission 94426) | Freshwater to marine salinity gradient microbial communities from Chesapeake Bay, USA - CPBay_Sum_15_0.2_DNA | ecosystem: Environmental > Aquatic > Marine > Coastal | place: USA: Chesapeake Bay...
AATAAAGGCTTGGCAGTAATGGCTAGGATTAAATTCAAAGATTTTGAGCTAAGACCAAAACCAAAGAAATTAGGCAGACATAAAAAGAGGATGAACAAGGATGAAAAAAGAGACTTTAAAAAATACAGAGGACAAGGTCGTGTGTAAAAGTTGTAATGGTGAAACATTACAATTTGATGACCTGGAAGATCTTTGTGCAACATGTGTCACTGACGATCTAGCAGACTCGTACGAAGAGACTGTGGATTCCGAATATGTCAAGGTTGACAGAGACCACAGAGTGTGTCCACAATGCTGTCGTTGGAACGACATAAATTGGTGGTGGCATTCGGAAACATTGGATCGTTGGGTCTGTTATCCGTGTGGCATGGGCAGACGCAAAGAACAAGACAGGATTGATGCAAGATATAAGGAAGAAAATGGAAACACTAATTCATAAACACATGCTTGTTAAAGCAACACTGGGTTTGACACCCAACAAAGACTTTCGTCTAGACAATGATCTGAAAGCATTGGTAAAAATAATTGACATGAAAATATTATCTGGTCCACACACTGTCTGGTGTGACACACCTGGTAATGTTGGATATTCGTCTGCAATAATAATTGAAACATCCAGCATAACATGGCACTCTTGGAACCACACAAACGAGTTACATCTAGACATATTTTCTTGCAAGGACTTTTCGATAGAATCAGTTTTAAATTGGTTATCACGCTTCAACCCAACAAACATACAATATAAATTTTTAGATCGTGACAACAATTTCAAGGTAATAAATGACTACCAAACGTGCACTGTATAGAAAACCAGTTGATACTGCCAAGCACCATCAATTTAAAAAGTTATGCTTGGAGTATTTTACCAATCATGAAAAATTATTAAAAAAGCCATCAAGGATATATGCATTCAGGGCACGTAAGGCCATAGTGCAAGCAAAACGTGTGGCCCATGAAGTTGGAGTTGAACTGCTATCTTTGTATGCAGAAAGTTTAAATATAGGTAAGGAACAAGTTAACAAAAAGGAGAAAAAATGCCAAAACACAAAAAAAAGAACATGCCAAAAAAATCAGGCAGAAGAGCATCATCTAAAAAATCAGGCCGTAGAAGATAATGCCAGTACGTAAAGTCAAAGGCGGTTACAAATGGGGCAAGAGTGGTAAAACGTATCGCACAAAAAAACAGGCACAGAGGCAAGGTCGTGCCATCTATGCGTCAGGATACAAAAAAAGTAAGTAGTGCCGATGTCTATGATTGGATTGGAAAAGTTGTTGCTAAAAAGAATGCGAAGACTGGAAAAGCAATCTGTCCTTTTGCGAAAAGAACTGTCCAAGAGAACAAGATCCAAGTGGTGCATGGAAAGAGTGACCTTTTGGGTCAGATCAATCACTGTACTTCTGTTTTTAATATTTTTAATCTGGATATTATCATCATCTATGTTCAATACCCCATAACAGAAAACAAGCTATCTAAAATCTGTGAAAGAGCCCATGAGAACAATCCTGATTATGCTGTGTTGTTTGACCATCCTGACAATAACGGTCTACATAAAGGTGTGTCTTTTTCCTTTGGGAAATGTCCTCTAATATTCATACAAAATTTACACAAACTCAAAAAAGCACAACAACAGTTAAAAAAAACAGATTGGCACAAATCATGGGGTATAGATCCTAATGACAACATGTTTTATTAATTCAATATAAATACATCAGAGCGAGGTCAACTCAACCTTGAAAATAATGGAGGAAACACAACGATGAGTGATAATACATCGGAAGTCATTAATGAACAGACCACTGCAACTGTTACGGAAGACTCTAAAAACAATGAAACGCAGGGAACTGATAATCAACCAGTTTATACCGAAAAACAATTTCGAGATGCAATGAAAGGCGCTAGACTTAGCGGCGAACAACGTGTTTTGAAAAAGTTTGATGGAATAGATGTTGAGCACTATAAAACTCTTTTGGAAAAGGAAGAAAGTGAAAGACTTTCTAAAGCCAAAGAAAAGTCAGAGTTTGAAAAACTGTTAAAGGAAAATGCTGAAAAATTTAACAGCAAGATAACTTCTTTAACGTCAGAGCTGACAAAGATAAAGGTGGATGGGGCATTGATAAATGCGGCTTCTACATTACGAGCAATAAACCCAGAACAAGTGTCACAACTTGTGAGGAATGCAGTTAAGTTATCTGAGACAGGCGAGGCAGAAGTTGTTGATCCAAAGACAGGTCAAACTAGATACACCGAAAGCGGTGATCCAATGACAATAAATGAGTTAGTATCAGAGTTCCTTTCGGCTAATTCTCATTTTGTTGCAGCGGGCACACCCGGAGGCGGATCTAAATCAAACACTGATTACAAAGGTGCACAGGTTGATATTAGTAAACTGGACATGAAAAATCCAGAGCATAGAAAAATTTATGCCGAGCAAAGAAGAAAACTTGGTATAAGTTAATATTAACTAATATAAAAGGAGATCAGTCACATGGCTGCAGATACTTTAACAACAACACTAGACGATTTAATTGCGCCGATAGTGCAAGAAGCATTATTTGTTGCATCTGAGTCGTCAATCATGCCGAACCCTGTAAGAAATTACACAGTACCGGCAAACTCGGGCAAAGTCCTACAAGTACCAATCTACGGAACACAAACGGCTATAGCAGTTGCGGAAGGCACAGACTTAGACAGTGGTGCCGGAGACGTAGCAGTTTCTACTACAAAGAAAGACATCACTTTGGGTGAAATTGGTATCATGGCTACAGTATCAGACTTAGCAAGAACAACATCAACATCTAACGTTATCGCAGACTTAGGTAAATTATTTGGTGAAGCAATCGCAAGAAAACACGATTTAGACTTGACTGCATTATTTGCACAGTTTGATAACACAATCGGATCAGGTAAGAACGAAGTTACAGTTGAGTCACTTTTCCAAGCGGCAGCAACTTTAAGAGCAAATTCTGTTCCTGGACCATATATGGGGGTGTTTAGCCCACAATCAATTTACAACGTTAAGAAAACATTAACTAACACTTTTGTTAATCCTAATGCTACTAATGTTGTTAACCAAGCAATGACAGAAGGCTTCATCGGTAGAATAGCAGGTATCGACATCTACGAATCTGCAAATATCGCTCAAACTTCAGCTGGTTTAGTAATCAACGGTGTATTCTCTAGAGATGCACTTGGTATTGCTATCCAAACTCCGCTAAAAATCGCAACTCAAAGAGACGAATCAGCGAGAGCAGACGAAGTTGTTGCAACTTCTGTATTTGGTGTTAAAGAATTACACACATCTTACGGTGTGCAAGTAATCGGTGATAACCAAATCAACTAATAAATAGTTTTGCAATAAACATGTATTGGGGCGATAGAAATATCGCCCCTTTTTTTTATTCAATTAAATAATGATATGACAATTGTATGGTTTAATGGTCCATCACAGGATTTATTAGTCAATTCATTACCGCCACAAGAACTAGAGATTGGTTGTAATTACATACAATACAAAAGACCAGTGCACTATGTGTGTGCATATGACAAACATGTCATAGACCGTGTCAAAATAGATCCGTCAATTGAGTATTTTACACGTGCAGAATTTGCATTTCTGCCAACATGGAAACCAGTGGTTGATCCATTATTGACAAACACCAACAGTGGCATAATGGCATTGTTGTTGGCCACACATTCAAGTCCAGAACCTATATTCCTGATAGGTTGTGATTGGGGTTTGACAGACAAAAGTGTGTTCAAATACAACAACATAGGCGATAGAAAATACACAAACACAATGATTTTATTGGTGGAAAAAATAGCAAAAAGGAATCCAATATTTGTTGTGCACACACACCAACCCGACATCAGACTGCCTGTCATACATCCCAACATGTTTCTACAAAAAATCACTAAATAGTGTTGTTAAGACGGACTTAACAAATTAGTAAAGGAAGGACCTTTTTTATGGCGACATTCGCTAACGACAACGATATTTTAGACTACGAACCATCAATCAAAAATTTTGGTATCCAAGAATTTACCGCGGACCACGAAAAGACATATGACGACATCATTCGTCTGCTTCAAATTCGTTGGTTTCCGACAGCCGATTTTGGACGTTATAATCTATCTGTTGTAGGTGGAAATCAAAGAATAAGCCCAGGTAGATTAAATCCGGCACAGTTCAAGCGTGCTGCAGTTTATCATGTATTAGCTTACTACATCTATCCCAAATTATCAACATTTGATCCAGAGGGAGATGTTTTTAGAGAAAAATTATCATATTACAAAGCTAAATTTGAGGAAGAACTAGATTTAATTTTACGTGACGGAGTTCAATACGATCTTGACTCGTCTGGCACTTATTCGGACGATGAAAAGGTTTCTTTCTACAATGGTAGGTTACAGCGTTAATGAGTGCACGAGAAAACATAGTAAAAAACATAGAATCACAATTGCGTAACATGCAAGAACCCACTCCGGGATTGGTGTCACGTAATTTTTTTGATATACAAAAATTGGCGATCACACAATTTCCTGCAATACTGATTGTGACCAGCAACGAGGTCAGGAGCGACATATCAGTGGGCGAACGAGAGGCAGAATTAAACATAAACCTTAGATGTTATCTACGTGGTAATGAGTTGGACACACTGCGTAATCAGATTGTGGAAGCAATAGAAGAGGTGCTAGAAATAAGTTCTGACAGAGACATCACACTTTCGAACAGCAACATACATGCAGTCACAACAGACATATCACAGATAGAAGTGGTCGAAAGAGAACCACCACTTGCAGAAGTCGTGGTCACATTATTGGTAACATACAGATACAAGAAAGGAGTCCTATAATGGCAGTTAAAATGTACAAAGATAAAAGTTTCAGAATGGTGCGAGGCCTAAGTGTCGAAGCACATTTGAAAGATGGTTGGACCTTTGAACCATCCAAAACAAAATCAACTCCAAAAAAATCACCAAAAGAAAAAGTGATTGTTAATGAAGTTGATATAATCAAACCAGATCTAGATGGTCCCGAAGATCTAACAACAAACAAGGAGTAACACAATGGCAGTTAATACAGGTGTGTACACAGGTGAATCTGGAGTGATCAAATTCACAGCCGAAGATTCTACAGTTGGTTTAGTTGGTAGTGTCAGATCGTTCACAATCGATCAGGAAACACAAACAATCGAATCTACAACTATGGGATCTGGTGCAAGAACATATGAACCAGGATTAAAACAATTTTCCGGCACAATGGATCTCTATTTAAGAGATGACAATACTGGTCAAATTGATTTATTTAGAGCAATTGGCGGTAATGCTGATGCTTTGACTGCGGGTACAGGATCTACAGCGATCGAATTATATCCGTCAGGCACAGATACTGGTATCAAACTATCTGGAAATGTTATAATCACAGGACATTCTATTACCAGCAACTTTGACGGTATGGTAGAATGTTCAGTAACTTTCCAAGGTGATGGTGCGCTTACAAGAACAGAGTTATAATGTTTTTTATAAAAGCACGACCATCGGCACAAACGGTCACTAATCAGCTAGCAAATGCCGTAGCAGATATAGTGCGCCAGGTATCCCGGGATCTTTATACGGAAGTAAAAAGGTTTACCCCGAAACGATCGGGTCGAGCTAGACAAAATTGGCGATATAGACAGAGAGACAGGTTTGAATACAATGTATCAAACAAAACTCCATATATTGCAAGTCTAGACGCAGGATACTCAAAAAAAGCCCCTGATGGCATAGTTCGACCTGCCGTCAAGGAGGTTGCTAATAAACTTAAACGAAGGAGAAAAGTATAATGTCAGCAACAGCAAAAATCGCAAAACATTACCAGAGAGCAATTGGTGGTGGTTTGCAAAAAATAAATGTACCAGAATGGGAAATGGACATCTATTATAGAAAGACATATTCGTTCCAGGACGAGTCAAAGATAATAGAACTTCAAACCCAAGGTAAAGTGGTAGAAGCACTTGTCAAAAGTCTTGTTGTAAAGGCCAGAGACAAGGATGGGAGAAGGATATTCTCAGATGTGGATGAAATCAATCTGATGAATGAAGCCGATCCTGCTGTGATCACGCGAGTATGTGGTGTTATCAATAATGCCAGTGCCAGACCAGATCCTGTTGATTTGGAAAAGGAGTAGAAACCAACGGCGAATTAAGGTTGCTCATTATGTTGGCCGATCGGCTTAAGATGCCAATCGAAAAAGTGATGCAATTATCGACGTTGGAGATTGACCTTTGGCTAGCATACTTGAAATATGAAACCAAACAGGCCAACAAACAAATGAAAGGTGTGAGACACAAGTATGGCAAGCGTTAAACAGAACTTGGATATTGTAGTAGGTGTCAAGGGCGAAAAAAATCTTGATAACCTGGGCAATAAAGTAAGATCGGCCGAAAAAGGTCTTGGCGGTTTAGGTACCGCGGCCAGAGCGGCGGCCGGTGCATTGGCTGCAATTGGAGTTGGTAAAGCATTAAAAGGTTTTATCGACACAGGACGTTCTGTTGAAAATTTAAGATTAAAATTCAAATTTTTATTTGGCAGTGCCACAGAGGGTGCAAAAGCATTTGAGACATTAAGTGAGTTTGCGTCAACAGTGCCATTCTCGTTGGATCAGATTGCGGCGGCCTCGGGTAACTTGGCAGTTGTTTCCGAAGATGCCAGCGAATTGGGTAAAAACTTAGAACTTGCTGGTAACATTGCGGCAGTTTCTGGTTTGGACTTCCAATCTGCCGGTGAGCAATTACAGAGAGCATTATCGGGCGGTATAGGTGCTGCAGATTTATTAAGAGAAAAAGGCATAACAGCATTACTAGGATTTAAACAGGGTGCCAAAGTCACGGCGGAAGAAACAGCCGAGGCATTGGAAAGAGTGTTTGGTCCAGGCGGACGATTTGGTAATGCGGCACAATCATTAGCACAGACCTTTGATGGTGTTGTGTCAATGCTTGGTGATAAACTATTCAACTTCCAACGGGTTGTTGGTCAAGAGTTTGTTGACGAGTTGACCAGATCATTTGGTAACCTTAACACATTTTTAGAACAAAATGCAGACAAGATTGACACATATGCAAGGGCATTGGGTATCGGTCTTGCAAGGGCAGTGACTGCCTCGGGCGAAGCAATCAAATTTTTAAAAGACAATTCAGACGCAGTGTTAAAAGTAATGCAGTTCATTATTGCATTGAAACTTGCGGCATATTTCTTAAGACTGGCCAGTGCAATACAGGCATCAGCAGTGGCCATGAATCTTTTGAACGCCTCAATGCTTAAAAACCCATTCATAAAAATTGGAATCGGATTGGGATCTTTTGTGGCTGGTCTATTTGTGGCAGAAAAAGCGGCCGAGTCGTTGTCTGAAAAAATTGACAGTGTTGTGGATCAAGCAAAAATCAACAAATTAAAAGAAGCGGCAGGTGCCATAGAGGATGCCATGATCATCAAGACTCCCGAAGAGATCAAAAACAAAGAGGAAAAAGAAAGAGAAGCTGCACGTCAGGCATTGTTGCAAAAAGAAGAAAAATTTATTGAATCATTGGGCACATTGGGCGAAGATGCTCTACAAAAAAATATAAGATTAGAGCAGGAGCGAATTGCACGTCTAGAAAAATTACGAATGACCGATCTTGATGGATATCAAAAATACACAGATTTGATTACCAAAGTTGAGGAAGAGGCTGCCAAAGAAAGAACAGAAATTTACAAGAAAGAGGCCGAGGCACGAAAGGCCATGCAACAAAAAGACATTGAACTGATCAAATCTGGTAAGGCCGCAGACATAGATCTGACTGGTAAGACAGAGGAAGAAAAGAAACAATTGGTAATTGCTGCAGGATCAGACCTTTTGAGACAGGCCGCTTCACAGAACAAAAAAGCATTCCAGGCATACAAGGCATTACAGATTGCAGAGGCATTGATTGCAGGTAAATCTGCCGTTTTGGGTGCATTTGCAACAGGTAATAAAATTGGCGGTCCTATCGTGGGTGCTCTATTTGCGGCAGGTGCTGCTGGATATGTGGCATCACAGATCAATGCAATACGTTCGACACAATATCAGGGTAGAGAGATTGGTGGTGCTGTTGCAGCAGGACAGAGTTATGTGGTTGGAGAAAAAGGACCAGAACTGTTCACACCCAATACCACAGGATCGATCACACCAAACAACAGGTTTGAAGAGGGTGCGGGTGGCACAACAATAAACTTTAACATATCAACTGTGGATGCTCGAGGTTTTGATGAATTATTACAGACCAGACAAGATCTGATAATTAGTTTAGTAAACAGAGGATTAACAGAGAGAGGAAGACCGAGGTTAATATAATGGCAGGAACATTTCCCACAGCAGGCTTCACGGCCATGGAATTAAAAACAAATACCAAATCAAGATTGACTGAATCTGTTTCAGGACAGACACAGAGGATCAAATCGGGTGCACAATTTTGGAGTTTTAAATTGAAATCACCACCGTTGGACAGGACAGAGTTTAACACAATATACTCATTCATAGTGCAACAGGATGGTCAAGTGGAATCATTCACTGTGGTACCACCGGTTATCTCAAGCACAACAGGCACAATGACTGGCACAATCACAACGGCAGATGTCACATCAACTGATCCATTAATGAGTCCGGCGGCAGGATCAACAAATGTTGCAATAACAGACGATGGCACACCGTCAGGCACACTTAAAAAAGGTGACTTGATCAAATTTTCAAACCATAACAAAGTTTACATGTTGACTGCCGATTTGACATTGGCCAATGACAGTGCAGTCAAGCAAATGAGTTTTTATCCGCCTTTGGTCACATCATTGACTGCAGGCACAGACACAGTCACATACAACAATGTGCCATTCACAGTGTTTTTTAACAGTGACCAAATAAGTTATGAATTGTTGGCTGACGGTTTATACAGATACGAGATAGATGTCAGAGAGGAGTTATAATGACTCGAAATATATCTACCACATTACAGACCAAGTTAGAGGGCAAAAGTGTATTTGTTGCAGACTTGATCGAGATGCATTTTTCATCACCGCTGTATTTTACCACTACCAACATCAACTTGCAGTATGATTCACCAACGGCACCCGACGCAGGCACAAACACTTACCTGGCACAGGGATTATTCCTAAACTACGGAGACATCATTGAAAATTCAGACCTAAGGGTTGGCACGCTGGAATTAAATTTCACTGCGGTGGATCCCACTATGGTTGCAGTTTTATTGAACAACGATTTCATAGACAAGAGGGTTGTTTTGTACAGGGCAGTGTTAAATTCAGACTATTCGTTCACATCAGACGATGTGTTCACGATTTTCGATGGGCGTATTTCAGGTTGGGCAATATCAGAAGAACAAAACACTGCAAGTGTGTCACTGTCTGTGGCATCATTCTTTGCAGATTTCAACAGAACCAATGGACGAAGGACCAATCCCGCATCACAGAATTTGTATTTTCCCAATGATCGTGGAATGGACTTCTCACCACAAATTGTAAAGGACATACGATGGGGCAGACCATAAAAGCAATAACACAAGAACACTACAGTGATGGCTTGGACTTGGCCAAACAATCAATCAAAGAACTTTATGGCATAGAAAAGTTTAATCCGATTGATTTTAATTTCAAGGTAAAAAATTTATTTGTTTTACCTGGTAACATAACTCGTGGTATTTTTATAGACGGCAAGATGATTGGTTTTTTTATCATGTCTGAACACAACATATTGTGGAACAATGATAAAAAATTATCCATCGACTTCTTTTATGCACAACCAGAGTTCAGGACAAGAGAAAACATGGACACAATCTACAACTATGTGGAGGACTATGCTTTGACACATAAATTTTCAAGCATACTGTTCAATGATCAACTGCCATTTTTTGCAAATCACATATGTGACAACAATGATGTTGTAAAATTGAGCACACAATACGAAAAGGACATGGCATGATAATAAGACCAATCACCAGGGAAGATGTGCCACAGTGTGTGGATTTGGGCTATGAACAGTTCATGGCTTCAAGATTCAATTACTTGCATTATGACAGGGAAAAGATAAAAACACAATTTTTGAATGCAGTGGATCATCCCACAAGGCGAGCATTTGTGATAGATCATGACGGGGAATTGGTTGGCATAGTGGGTGTGTCGTTGGAACAGTTTGAATACAACTATGACACTTTCGCAATGGATCATTTCTACTACATCAAACCCGAGCATAGAAAAGGTCTGTTGGCCATGAGGCTGTTCAAGATAGCAGAAGATTGGGCAAAAAAGAACAGGGCCATTGAAATCCATTTCAATTTTGCATTCAATGACGAGGGACAGAGGATAGCAAAATTCATGGACAGATTGGGCTATGTAAAATACAACGAACATTACAAGAAGTTATTAGTGATATGAAAATATACAAAAAAATAGTTTTTGACAAAGACGACAATATAATAGAAGCCGAAGCATACGAACACACAGGTCCTGTCGCCGAATGCAAAGGCGGCGGAGGCGGAGGTGG